>Ga0209700_100607_pt1 | contig 69465 bp, 38 predicted proteins | sample SiratroredBW_FD_187528 | JGI IMG/M metagenome (GOLD analysis project Ga0209700, IMG submission 187528) | Root nodule microbial communities of legume samples collected from California, USA - Siratro red BW (SPAdes) (version 2) | ecosystem: Host-associated > Plants > Roots > Nodule | place: USA... | reverse complement strand
TTTTTTTTGTTTTGTAATGGAAAAATTCAAATTTTATTTATTTTTATATTATTATTATTTCAAGAAAACTTAAGCTAATAAATATATATTTTTATATTATTATTCATTTTTATCATTATATTTTAATTTAAAAGATTACCCGGACAAAATCGGGTGTTGACAAATACCTTTACAATTGGCATCAGATACTTGATCTGGGTTTCAAACTTGTGAATGGTTACTACACGCAGCTCAGGAGCAATGGAGGAACGTGTCGAAGGGTTAGAGAAACAAATGATGGACCACGGACAAATGTTAGAGACGATATTGAAGAGACTCACCGATATGACGATGCATTCACCACGACATGATCACACTACAGAGCCACATCAAGAAGAGGACATTGCCTCTCAAATCACGGATCCCGGTGGAGGAGGACAGAATCGCAGAAAGTCGTGCTACAGGGGTGACGGGGACGCAAATTAGAGGTCCCAACATTTGATGGAGCAGATCCGAACGATTGGTCAGTGAGAATGGATTGTTTCTTTCGGGTGTCAAACATTCCGGTTGGGGACTGCGAGACCGATTGGCATAAACCTTGGTCAGTCTCGACATTGCATCAGTAGAGGCGGTAGTAGAGGACATCACAATCTGCGCCTCAGGACCACACGTACCAAAGAGAGCCAAAAGCACATAATTATCCTGACACTTCCAGGCAAGAAAGCAGGATTTTCAACAGTTGCGTTACCAGTTCTAATTGTTGCTGAAGGACATGGAAGGGTGCTAGAAACATAGACGAGTACATTATTTGCAGTCAACAATAGAGTAACTTGTTTGTACCAGGTGGGTAATTTGAGAAAGATTTTTTATGGGTGGTTGAGTTGTTGTGACAAGTTCCACAACATAGTAAGCAGGAGGATGGGGTAATTTGAGGAAGATAGTTTAAAGGGTAGTTGAGTTGCCGTGACAAATTCCACAATATAGTAAGCAGAAGGAGTAGTGATGGTCATTAATAGGATCAAAAATAACTAGTAAAGCAAACAAAAGGAATAGTGATGACCATTAATAGGATCGAAAATAGCTAGTAAAGCTTGTAGCTCTAATACTATAGAAATATAATTTTTATATATTGAGCACATATATAGTACAAATATTCACGAGTATATATATATATATATATATATATATATATATATATATATATATATATATATATATATATATATATATATATATATTACACAAAGATTTGTTCATGAATAATTGTAACAGAAAGATATAGAAAAATATATACACAATGACAACTAATTAAAGAATAACATAAGCTATAATTAAGGAAATATTATGATTCCTGAGCATGATTTACGACTGATTGTTTCTGATCAATGGAGAAAGAGAGTCTACACTCTAAAGATAGGATTTTATTGTAATTTTTTCTTAGGAATAAAAGTTGTATAGCTTATGCACGACTTCTTTTGCTTGAAGTGATTCCCTCGTATACAACTTACCCAAAAATATAATTAAAAAGTCTTTTACCCTTTTTGATGATTTATCTGAAAAATTGCACCATTTTAATGTAAAAGCTCAACTAGTATCCACTAACATCACAAAGCCAATGATAAGAATATAAGATGATCAAAATATAATAAAAAGGAAAAAAAGTACTAATGTTTAAAGACCAGGTAATAATATATTTGATTCGTCCCTACAATTAACACTAGGGTTTCATTAACCTTTCACAAAGTAACTTAATGTTTTAAAACACAGAAAATACCCACACAATAATAAAAATGCGAAAGTAATACATTCAAATGAACTAAACACACATTTAATGGTTAAAACTTGTATAACTAGTTATAGATATGTCTATTCTAAACAGAACTCGTCATGAATACACGTTAAAAAGGTCGTTAGGAAAAATTGTGTTTATACAACGGGGAAAAGTGAAAAATGTTATACCACAATTCTGAATTGAGAATTGCTTAGGCAAAAATGTAATGATAAGTATCTAAGTCTTGTACTTACATAACAAATTGGTTTTCATGTACATGTTTTGTCTAACTAGTAACTCGTCACCAATTTTCTGGTGTAGCAACTAGAGCATAGCAACAACAGTTGTGTATACTATTTGACCATACTCTGAAGAAATCATAAGTCATCATTACATATATTTACAAGTTGTCTTGCTCCTCTACTTCCTCTTCTCGCTTGTAATCCAAATGACCTTTCTAACTTTTTCCCTTCTGTAGTTCCACTCCTTTGAAAGTCAGCTGAAAGATATAGATCGTGCCATTTTTGGAGACAAATTGTAACAGATAAATGACAACAATGATACGAGACTTTCATAGAAAAAAGGTATAGGTTGGCAAGAATAGGCTTGCCCCTATAAGGAACACTAGAAAGCATGTTTGTTTTAGAACATCTGATTGTACTACTTTGGCTCTCTAAGATGCTCTCGTGCTTTGTTACAAAGATCAAGAATGTCATTATGATTAGGATCAAGACATAGGCCTGCTTCACAGTCCCGAACTGCAGAAACGTAATCACTCATTGAGTCATAAAATGCTGCTCGAAGATGTAATAATTGTAGATCTGGCTTAAAATCAATGGCTCTTGAAAGCTCTGCTATTGCCTCAGCTTCCTTGTGATCGTCCATCAAAACTGGTAGACAAAGTTTGAGTCAGAAGTTGATATGCTTTTTGCATGCAATAACATTGCACTAATATGTTTCAAAGATTTGAGTATATTGTGCTCATATTGCTTTATCATGATGATGAAAGCAAACAATCCTATCTCAACATGAACCAAGACCATAAATCAAAACAAAAGGGTAGAAAACTGCAAGGTAAGTACAAACTCAAAAGATCTCACAATTATTGATCACTCTTGGTAATATAAAATAATCCAAAATAAATATGTACCCTACAATAATGTATAATTTGATCAACCTTGATTTTATTTTAACATTTAAAGCAACGATGTTCATTTTTTATACTGCATTAAGTGTGAAAGATCCACGAGTCATTTCCTGCAACACTCAGGCAGAATGATATTTTTTGAGTAACAGACAAGGGCCATTTATGTAAAAGGAAAACTTCAATAATATAGGCTAACAACATGGACATTGGAATTCAAGTATATAAAAAAACAAATGAAGGATCCAGAAAGATGAAAAACATTAATGTTTCATGCAGTTATATGATACATAGCAAAATGAAGGAAAATGATCAAGTACTATATTTTCATGAAAATCTAAAATGTATTTGTGAAGTTGCATAGTTGGACCTTTTAAATCTAGGAAAATAATACAAACATTATAGTTTGTAACAAATGCCACAGAAATGGCTTGCAAATTACAATCACAGCTGCAATATCCCTTCTTAACCATTATGAAAAATCAAGAAGAGAAAAAAAGGATAATAGAAGAACCACTTGTATGAGACTCACCTGCTGCCCTATATCTGTAAGGATAAGTCCTGAGAGGATCCAATTGTGACGCCATACTAAGATCACTCTTTGCCATGTCACGATCACAATATTCTGAACGTTTCTCATATGCTGATGCATTGCTACGAGCCTTTTCTATTAGCTTTGTCATCTCATCATATGCTGCTTTGCGATGATTTTTAAGATGATATACACGTGCCAACCCTTGATGTGCTCGTGTATGTTTGATGTTCAGAGCATTCATGTAGCAGTCAGCGGCAAGGTCTAGTTTATCACAGTCTACGTAGACACTCCCTAGATTATTTAGTGCCTACAAATTTATAGGAACGAAATTAGAAATACGTTATTACTTCAACAGTGATATTAACATAACATGTTTAATCCAAAGCTTGACACTCACTTGTCCTTTCCGAAGACCATCTGAAGGGCACCTAAGAGCTTCTTCTAAGAGATGGATCACATACTTAGAAGACTCTGAATCAAGATTTGAGTCAGCTAATGCATAAGCTTTGAGAAAGTAAGCTTCAAATGATCTTTGAATTGAAATAGATTCCTCAGCCTTTGCTAATGCTTCTTCACGATGACCAGTGTCATACAATATCCATCCTTCATACACAAGTCTTTCATGGTCAGAATTAGAATGATTTCTAGCCATTCGCAAACTACGCATGGCAGCCTTTGGACAATTCAACCTGCAAGATTAAGGAACATCAACACCCAGAATAGTCAATCTGCAACATTAGAATGAACCAGGACTAAGATAGATTAGCCATCTTAAGCAGATAACAATAAAGTAGTGATGCTATTAAATAGTAAAACTACAAAATAAGTGCTTAACTAGACAAGATAAAATTAGTACTAAAACACAATCGATCAATTTTATACACTTTTGAAATTATACTTAAAATATAGATAGAGTTTTGGAATATTGTGTAATAATTACTTCAAAGTAGAACCTATCCAGTACAAAGTAAAAATGTTCTACGATCCCAGTATTTTGTCATAGTTTGCTTTGATGGATGGGATATATGACGATTTTCTCAAATTTTTGAAAAAAACAATGTGACTATATTATATGGCCAGTAGCAAACGAAAAGAATGCACAAAATATTTCTAATCATATTTCAATATACTCTTCTTACTGACAGAAAAATAAACTCTTTTTATATATAATTCATTTGATAACTCTTTTATAATAATATAATAACAATAACAATTTGGAAACAATGTTCTAAATAATTAAAGAAGTGATTATCAAATATTTGTATATTTAATCTAAGTAATCAGAATTTAACTGGTAATGAAAAAGCAAACCATTTATGACAACTCATTCGCAGAGAATTCTTGTACATACAAAAATATGAAGTAAGAATAAGATATAATTGAATTAATGTAGGGATTTCACTCACCTTAGCAAAAGGAGAGATTGTCGAAAACGTAAAAGACTTTTCCCCGGATCATTTGCTAACATTTGGTGTACAACAGCCAACGAACCAATATCATCAACGGAGGACCACCGATCATACAACTGCATCCAACAATCAGCTTGGCACCACTGTTGAACAACAGGACTGAGTAGTTCTATCAAGTGCTCCCCATGCATATGCCCATAAAACATCATATAATTTGGATCCAACGTCAAAATTGCCCGAACATCTCTAAGGGCTCCTTCATAATCCTCCATGGCAATCAAGAACCAAGCTCTCAGTTCAAGGCAATCCGAAGAAACCTTGAAACCGATTATTTTATTGATTTCTGCAATGGCAGATCCAATCTTATTCTCTTCCAAGAAAGAAACAGCTCGAAATTTATAAGGAAAGGAAAGAGTTGGATCTAAATCAGTTGCAGATTGCAAGTCCATTAGTTTCTCCTTCCCCATACAATACAAAGACCTTTCTTGATACATCCACCCAACTGGTTTGTGTTCTGAAAGAAGTGAGTTCATCAACTTATATGCTGAATACGTGTGACCACGCTTATATTTGGCCCTTGCAACTCCCACCACTGAATAAACATGCCCTGCTTCCACTGCTGCCTGAAACCAATGTTGTGCATCCTTGTATTCTTTTCTCTCAAGCATAACCACGCCCATTTGGTGAAACGCAACTTGCTTCTCCCAACCATCTTTTGCGCACTCCACTAACCTCTCCAACAACATCACTGTTGTGTTAGATCTCATCTCTTCCTCCATCGAAATCTGACTCAAAAAGTAATACAACATAAATGACGCGTGCCCCGCCATAGCTAGCCTATCCCTACCCTCTGGACTACAAAACATCTTCACAACACTCGGACACTGCATCGAACCGGGGAGCTCTCGGAGAAAAACCTGCAAACAAGCTGCCACAAGAAGGTATGCAGTTTCCTCCAATCCATACTCAACAAGCAACAAGGCATCTTCCATTTCACAAACTAGGAAAGCCAAATGTGCGTCACATGCATGCTTCATCTCGTCGCAACAAAACCGATTCGCCAAAGACAACAACTCCAAAACAACCTTAGGCTCCAAATGGCTCAACCTCTTACTTCTACTAAACTCCTTAGCAGCTGTCAGTGCCTCAACAGAAAAACAATTTTGTGAAAAGTTAATGTTCTCCCTTTTTGACTCTATGAATTCCCCATACAACATTGTCTTAAAGGGCCTTGAAAGTGAGGCCATGTTGAACCTATTGCACCTAATTTCATCTTCACCAACAAAAAACGACATGTCACCATTCTCTTCCTCCGAGGTGGAGCATGGCTCATCATCAACCTCTATCATCGTTGCACTATAACCATCATCACTATCACGATCCCTTGCACGAGCATGCGTGCACGGGCAAGGATCAAACACCGACTCTGGGTCATAGCCTGGCTCCAACGTGGCTCGGGGACACTCGAGGTTCCTCCCGCTGCAATCCATGGAAGTGGAGCCGATGAGCTCGTCCTCCCGGCGCTCGTAGCGCAGCCACGCGGCGAGCACGATCTTATCATGCACGTTAGTAGCATGTTGTCGAGCTGAGCGAAGGCTGCGACGGAAGAGCTTGGGGTCTGCCAACCCGCGAAAGATGGTGCATTGCTCGAGGAAGACCTCGGTGCGCTCGAACTGGGGGCGGTCCTCGGCACGACGATACGCACTGGCGAGGGTCTCCACGAAGTCGAGAGACACGAGGGACGATTCGATTTTGGGTTCAAGAAGGTTTGTCATGGGGAGGCCATAGGGGAGAAGGGACCCATCACAGAAGACAACCTCGGAAGGTGGGGTGGCGATCGGAGGTTGCATGTTCCGATTGGATTTGGTCCTAAGGGTTTGGCTCTTAATGTGGTCGTGGAGTTGTTGGAGAAGCTTATCGCCAATTCCACTGCCAGTGCCGGCGCCGGTGCCAGTGCCGGAGGAGGGGTTGATAGCGTACACCTGGGTGCCCTTGCAACCTTCAATGATCTTCAAGCTACGCATTGTTTGGAAGATGTTGTGTTGCATTTTTTACAGAGTTCAACAAATTCTCAAGCAATGAATTAATGAATGAAGAATCTCTAAGGCGGTGACATTGGATATATGACACTGCAAACACCGTTGGATTATGCTTTGGGGGAAAGAGAAAACTTTGAGACAAGAGGAATGTAAATAATTGGTTGATTTTTGAGGATGTTTTTGTATGGTTTTGGGTGACCCGGGATTTTCTTCCTTTTCCTTTTCTCCTTCCCTGCTGTTTTGTTTAGGTTTCTTATTTCTTTATTTTGCTTTTGGGTTTCCGAGAAAATGGAGGCAAAGGAAGAAGCAGAAAATAGGGAAGGTAGGAAGGGAATAGGAATGATTGAGGAATGGCCAACTAGGTGTGACGAGGTGGAGATAGATGTGGCCGTTAAAGCAGTTATGTTTTTCCTCTCTCTTAGGGTTTTCTTTTTCCCTCTTCCTCTCTCTTTTCTATGTACTTTTGATTTTTTTTTTTTTTATTCTAAATATATGGATTTGCCCACTTTTTTCTCATTAGGGTTTGCTATTTCTACTTCGGTTTTGATTTGCCTCTAATTTTTATTTTGTTGAAAATAGACAAGATGAGAACGACAGAGAACAGGGTACAAATATGTTGAGAGAAATAAAATTTCGAGACTTTGGATTTTGGGCATATAAGTTTTTACTCTCATCTTATTAGACATGCAACTTTGGCATTTGGAAAATATCTCACGTTAACTATGCTTTTCTTAGGTCTTGTGACCAAGTGCGGAACTCTTCATTAACATGTGATTGAAGAAAAGGAAAAGTATTCTTCACTAGTTACTTCCATTTACCCATTGGCACTAATTTTTCTTAATAAAATTTTATATAACAATAAAATAATAATTTATTTCAGTATTAAAATTAATGTATTTTACTGCATCTCACAAATTTTTAAACTTCACCTTCACAATTGGATGAAATGATTAAAATTACCTACGAACCATCACTGCTAACAAAGAAGATGAGAAGGAATTAGAAGAAAAAAGAGAAAAAAAATGCTACAATAAGAAAAAAAAAATCTCGTTCTAATTCTTAAATATATTTCATATGTTTTAGAAAACATTTTCCATAAAACTCATGGAAAACATATTCTGGAAGGTATGATGTATTGCTTTGGAAATTTTATTCTAAAAATATTGTTCTAAAAATCCAGTCCTGCTATGAAAAACATGCTTCATGAATTCTAAAAAGTGTTTTAGATAAATTTCTAAAACAGGTGATTCATAAGTCATTTTAAATAAGATAAAATAGTCATTTTAAAATTGTGAGAGTGTAGGTTCAAATTTAGGGGTGTAGGAACTAATCGCCCTATAATTTGCATGAAGGCCCAAGATCTATTTCAAAATTAAAATGAAACTTGGACGGATTCTTCCTGCATCATTATCTCACCCTGCACCTCCATAGAACATTGAAAATGTCTAGTCTTAATATATAATATCATATTCCAAGTCTACCCTTCACCCCACGTATCTCACGTATCACAGTTTCAAACTTCCAATGTTTGCAATTCCGATAATAAAGAAAGCAAATGGACCTTCGTAAACTTGAGTGGTGCACTCGCAGTGCAGGGGCACCTACAAACTTCAGATTGCGCAATTTCCACATCTCGTAGATTTCGCTCACGATGATGGCGACGACGAACATCATTATTTCATTCTTATGCTTTTCTCTCTCGCAATTTGATTTGCTCTTTGTTCTGTGGATGATTCATTTTATTTATTCATATCTGGGCACCAAATGAATTCTAGCAAGTATCAATGAACATAGATTTCTCTTGCCACTTTTCTGCTATATTATATGTGCAGAACAGATAACTTTTAAACCCTATTAATTATTGGGTAGGATTCTCTCTATTCCTTGGATTGGTTATCGACAGACAACATTATTATATAAGGGAGATTAATTTAGTGAGGAGGAGCTTGGAAACAGCGAGAAGACAAAATCTCAGTCCCGATTCCTCAAAGAGAAGAGTAGCAGTGCAAGATGAGATGCCAAAGCTCAAGTAAATGGAATGTGAGATAGAGGTTACACGTAACCAATGTCCAGAATAGGAAAAATCCATGAACTGGCTTAAAGCTTGAAGATGTTGCGTGTGCTTGTAGGAATGCTCAACACTCTCAATTGAATTGTTCTAATTGTGTATGTAGTTAGTATAAATTATTTATTTTACTTTTTGTGTAACAATTACTGAAATAAATAAGTTTCACGTTTCAATATGCGAGTGCTTTCGTGAATGACAAAAGCATAATGTGATAGAACTGTAATATCATGTTTTTAAGGTTTTCAAGAATGAACAGATCATATTAGATACAATTCAATATACAAAATATATACCGAAATCAATCTTAAAATCCAGTATACAAAATTCGGTATACAATCTCATATACAAAATTTTAAAAAATGTATACCGAATTATGTTCATTCCAATATATAAATTAAGAGATGTATACCGGATTGAGCCTGTTTTCCAGTATACATCATACTTTTATTTTAAAGTTTTTCATGCCGATTTTTATAATTTCAAAAAAGGTATTAACGTCATTTAAAAAAATTATGGAGATGCATGAAGAAGCCATCTGAAAATTGAACCCAAACCACCGTTGTTTCCCAATGATAATATACAATTAAATATCCTTTTTCTTTTCGGTCACGACGATAAAAAATACCAACTTCAAGGGTTCAAATATAGTGAGACCCGTGCTACTAATAATAATATTAATAATTGCACTTCATGTTATAATAACTACGTACTGCATGATTGTTGAAATAGCCCGCTATACAAAGCAAATTTAATTTATTGGCTGTCATCTTTTCAAATTTCATTATGAAGTGAATGACAATTCAACAAACTGATTCTAGGTGCTTAGGATTCTGCACAAATTTAATTAATTGAAAACAAACAAAACTTAGCTCTAGTCTGAAAACAATTTTCTCTGTCCAAGACTTTCTGACTTTAAATTAATTGGTGACAAGTGACTTCTTGAGCAGTTTTTCCTCTTGTTCAGGCCACCTTCATGCCTTGAAGTACCCAATTCATTCAAGGAAAATGATACTTTGACACCGCATTTTCTCTTACTTCCATTTGACACTCCGATGTGACATGTGCTGTCCCGCGTGACAATGAAAGAGAAAACGCACTTGTTTTGGAACACATGTGTCTTAGGAGTGGAATGTCTAAATGGTTAGCTCAGATCAAATAAGTGGTTCGATGTGTGTAATTTTGGAACACACACGTGTCGGAGGGGTGAAAACACTAAGTGGATAGCTCAATTCAAATAAGTGGTTCGCTGTGTGTAGTTTTGGAACACACACGTGTCTCAGGGGTGAAAACACTAAGTGGTTAGCTCAGTTCAAATAAGTGGTTTGCTGTGTAATTTTGGAACACATATGTGTCTCAGGCGTGGAATGTCTAAGTGGTTAGCTCAGTTCAAATAAGGGGTTCGCTGTGTGTAATTTTGGAACACACACATGTGTCTCAGGGGTGGTAGGTCTAAGTGGTTAGCTCAGTTCACCTAAGTGGTTCGCTGTGTGTAGTTTTGGAACACACACATGTGTCTCAGGAGTGGAAGGTCTAACTGGTTAGCTCAATTCAAATAAGTGGTTCGCTGTGTGTAGTTTTGGAACACACACATGTTTGAGGGGTGAAAACACTAAGTGGTTAGCTCAGTTCAAATAAGTGGTTCGCTGTGTGTAATTTTGGAACACACATGTGTCTTAGGGGTGGAATGTCTAAGTGGTTAGATCAGTTCAAATAAGTGGATCGTTGTGTGTAGTTTTGGAACACACACGTGTCTCGGGTGGAATGTTTAAGTGGTTAGCTCAGTTCAAATAAGTGGTTTGCTGTGTAGTTTTGGAACACACACGTGTCTGAGGGGTGAAAACACTAAGTGGTTAGCTCAGTTCAAATAAGTGGTTCGTATGTAGTTTTGGAACACACACGTGTGTCAGGGGTGAAAACACTAAGTGGTTAGCTCAGTTCAAATAAGTGGTTCGTATGTAGTTTTGGAACACACACGTGTGTCAGGGGTGAAAACACTAAGTGGTTAGCTCAGTTCAAATAAGTGGTTCGCTATGTGTAGTTTTGGAACACACACGTGTCTCAGGGGTGAAAACACTAAGTGGTTAGCTCAGTTCAAATAAATGGTTCGCTGTTTGTAATTTTAGAACACACACATGTGTCTCAGGGGTGGAATGCTAAACATAACTGCGTTTTCTCTTTCATTATCACGCGGGACAGCAAATGCCACGTCGAAGTGTCAAACGGAAGTAAGAGAAAATACAGTGTCAAAGTTTCATTTTCCTTCATTCAATTTCTATAGCCTTCTTTTGATTGACTTTGAGGTTGATCTGACTACACACTGCACTTTCCATACTTGCACACAACTATGTACTGGCATCATAATCAATATCAAATTAGTTTACAATCAATTACAAATTAGTGCAATATCATTTATTTTTTCTCTCATTTTAATTGATTTGCATTGTGATACAAATGTTACAAATAATAATAGTTACCTATTTTCAAATCTATATCTCATTGTTCAAATCAATTATGTCCAGTTCAAAGGAGATTGAACCTATCCTCGCCCAGTGGTTTAGTGAACAAATCAACTAGTTTTTCATAAACAACAAATTAAATTTCACAATCACCATTATTTACATTATCTCTGATAAAGTGAAGGCGGATTTCAATATGTTTTGTTCCAGAGTGTTGCACAGGGTTCATGGTTAAATTAATAGCACTTGTGTTATCACAAAACAAAGGAATTTTAGAGAGATTTAGGCCAAAATCACTTAGTTGTTGCTTTAGCCATAGACATTGTGCGCAATAGCTTCCAACAACTATATATTCATCTTCTGCAGTGGACAATGTTACATAAGTTTGCTTCGTGTTGTGCCATGAAATTAAACTTGATCGAAGCAAGTGACATATTCCACTAGTGCTTTTTCTATCCTTTGCAACTTACAAAATCTGAATCATTATAGCTAACTAAATTCAATAATACCTCACTTAGATACCACAATCCAACTTCAGTAGTCCCTTTTAAGTATTTCATAATTCGTTTGGATGCACTAAAATGAGATTCCTTAGGATTTGATTGGTATCTAGCACACAGAAACATACTTAACATTATGTATGGTCTGCTTGTAGTTAGATATAGAAATGAGCCAATAAATCCTCTGTATTCGGTCTGTTCTACACTGATTCCAGTTTCATCTGCATCTAGATAGCATCCGGTAGCAATTGGTGTAGCTACCTCTTTGCAATTCTCCATCTCAAATTTCTTTAACAATTATCTACATTACTTTGATTGACTTGGGAAAGTTCCATCACTACAAAAAAAAATAAAAAATTACCGAGGAGACAAATCAATCGGAAACACTCAAAATCTGTCGATAAATTGATTGTATGTTAATTTACTGATGGATTTCTAAGTCCGTCGGTAATTACCGACGGATTTCTGACGCATTTCTAATCCGTCGGTAATTACTGATGACAGACTCAGAAATCCATCAATAAAATTGTCGATAATGATATTTTACCGAAGGATAAAGTTCCGTCGATAAAATTCCGTCGGTAATTTAACTTTTTCTTGTAGTATATGTTTGAATTGTTTGATATGCAGTACTAGGAAATAGTTCAATTCTCCCATCATAGACATTTCAAAAATTCTTCTTGCATAGCTGTTACAAATTGCTCACACAGTTTTTCATTAGTGGATCCAAAGATTATATCAACATAAATTTGAACAAGTATAATGTCACTGCTTGCTTTCATAATGAACAAAGTCTTATTTATTGTTCCTCTTTCATAGATCTGAGAAAGGAAGAAATTACTTAACCTCTCATACCACTGTCGAGGTGCTTGTTTAAATCCATACAATGCCTTCTTGAATTTGTAGACATGTTCTGGATACTTGTGATCTTTAAATTCTAGAGGTTGACCCACATATACTTATCCATTGTTGTATCCATTCAGAAAGGAACTTTTTACATCCATTTGATATAGCTTGAATTCATTCATGCATGCATAGCTAATAGTAGTCTCACCACTTCCAATCTGGCCACTGGTGCATATGTTTCACCAAAGTCAATCCCTTCTTCTTGATTATAGCCTTTAACAACCAATCTTACTTTTTTTCTCACAATAACTCCTTGTTCATCCAATTTATTCTTGAAAATCTACTTGGTTCCAATCACATTCATTCTCTTTTATTTCAGAACAAGAATCCAGACTTCATTCCTTGTAAACTGATTGAGCTCTTCATGCATAGCATTGATTAAGTGACTATCCTTCAATGCATCACCCACTGTTTTAGGTTCCAATTGAGATACAAAAGCCATGTGTTCATAGTAGAGGTTCAAGGATTTCCTAGTTGAAACTCCTTTATGAATCTATCCAATCACATTATCCAGTGACAAATATTTAGGAACTCTCCATTCTTTAGGCAATCCAAAACAGTCAACATCTGTAGTAACTCTATTCTCAATTCAGTTGATTCATTTTCCTCGTACTGAGTAATATTTCTTCTTTCATTCACCAAATATGCATTGAATCTTTGCTCAAGGTTTTCAATAAGATCATCATCTTCTACACCTGTCTTAATACTTTCATGCACTTTTTCGTTAGTCTCCTCAAATACAATGTGCATAGATTCCTCAACTAACATGGTTATTTTATTATATGCTCTATATGCATGACTATGTTAAAATAACCAAGGAAAATTCCTTCATCAGCCTTTGAGTCAAACTTGCCCAAGTTTTCTTTACCATTGTTCAGAATAAAACATTTACAACCAAAAAACCGTTAAATGAGAAATATTAGGCTTTCTTCCTTTAAATAGTTCATAGGGGGTTTTCTTTAAAATTGATATAATTAGCACTCTATTAAGAACATAGCAAGTCGTACTTACTGCATTAGCCTAGAAATATTTAGGCAAATCAGTTTCATTCAAAAGAGTTGTTGCTAGTTTTTCCAAAGATCTATTGTTCCTTTTAGGTTCATTACCAAAGGACAAACCATCTAGGAAGGTTAAATACCATAGCTTTAAATGGAGTCAAGATTTGAAAGGGAGAAGATAAAGGAGAGTGAGGGATATAGGAGCAACTTTTGAGGCCTTGAAATGTAGTTCTAACTCTTTTTTTATATTTAAAATGGCTTAGTATAGTGTTGGTTACAGTGGCAGGCTTGGGGACTAGGTTCTTAGCACTACTGTGGCCATGCTCACAAAATAAAGTGTCACAATGTATGTAAGCTCAAAGAATCTACTAATGCAGCTCAATTCAATATGAAGGAAATATAACAGAAGCAAGAAACAAAAGCAAACACCAAGTTTCAGTGCTAGCTTCACATAACTTCCTGGAATAAGTTCTCTAAAAACCGTGATGAATAAGTTGACTTAACTTATGAAAGATTTTTAGTACATTTACTAAAATCTATCCTCACTAACTAATAAGTCGCATAAGAAAGGGGAATGAAAGGGTACCTGGAGAGCATCAATGGTATCAGAATCGACATTAGTTACAGTCCACTCTAAAGTTGAAGGGAGCAACCCTTTGGCTCTAGGTTGCAGTATTTCATTCATTACCAAAGCAACCTCACCTATAGCCTTATAAGGACCCGATTCAATAATAAGAATTGTGTAGACTTGGGTGTTTGACCAAACGTTTCAGTCACTATTTTGTTGGTCGCTGATGCATAGTGACCAATTTTGTGACCGATTCCGTGACCGATTTTGTGACCGAATCTGTGACCGATTCTGTGACCGATGAGGACTTGAACCCAAGACCTCTCACCAGCTTGAGAGAACCTACAACCATCAGACCAAAACAACTTTTCTGTCATGTTACAATTATTTTTATACTTATTATTACAACTTTTCTGTGACTGAATCTGTGATCGATTTTTTCAGTCACTGATTCGGCCACCTATAGTGACCGATTTTTTCGGTCACTAATTTTGGTCACTATTTGGCAATTTTCTAGTAGTGTGTAATGCTTACTTTGATTTCATCATTTTTTGTCATTGGCTTTTATCAATCAATTCAATGCCAACATTTTAGAAAACCTACATAGTTGGAGGTTGCTCAACTATTTTCTTGGCAGCCTCTTGTTCCTAAATGAGCACTGCCTTATTTTCTTGGAGTTGAAGCTTCATCTCTTGCAAAGCATGTTTTAGTGTTTTAGTTTCTTGTTCCTTCTCTTGCAAAGCTTGTTGTAGGTTTTCATTTTCTTGTGTCTTAGCTTCCTTAATATCATAATGAAAAAACAAGGTTTAACATGATTGGAGATAAAGAATACCTTTATTGGTAAAAGAAACAAATTAGTAATACTAGGCATGAAGAAACACTTTCATGCTTCTACATTTTAATTTACTTTAAATAAATGAATAAATAAATTAGTTTATGTGAAGCATGAAAAAGTGCTTCAACTTTTATATATAAAATTTAACAAAGTTTTATTGTTTAAAATTTAGTTTGATATGCTTTGGAGAATTATTTCGTGACTTTACTATGTTTCAAACATCACCACTAGTGTTTAGATATTGATTAAATTAATATAATTTTTGTATTGTAATTTGAATGTTACTAATTATGATTTTTTTTGTATGTTAGGTATCTGATCAAGGAAGTCTTCCTAATGAAGAAACAAATGATCAAGATCAAGAACCATGATGTTATTTTGTTATTAATAATGTATAATTGTATGACTAAGAACAAATGATAATATATTAATAATGTATAATTGTATGACTAAGAACAAATGATAATATACTATTTCTCTAGTTTTACAACTTTTTTTAATATGTTGCCTTGAAGTTGTAGACTTTTTTTTGTTTCTTTCATGTATACTACATTCAATTATAAATGTAAATATTCTAAAATGCTTGCCTTTTATATTTTTGTTTCAATTTTTTTCGGGATTAATGTGTATTAAAAAAATGTATTTAAAAAAAAAGAAACAGATCAAATTAACGACAGTTTTGAAATCGTTGATAGTAACAGGGTTTTGTAAAATCGCTGTAGTAGCGGGAGTTTGCAAAACCGTTGGCAATAGTGAGGGTATGCAAAACAGCTGGCAGTAGCAGGAGTTTACAAAACTGCTGGCAGTAACGGGGGTTTGAAAACCACTAGTAAATAACCATCATTTCAGGGGTTACTTAAACTCATTGGTAATCCCTTAGTGACACTGAATCTTCTAGAAAAAAACCAAACCGCTGATTAAAACCACCGGAAACACTAAATATAACTTTAGTTAAATATAATTTTTCTTATAGTGTTAATTCTAATATTGAGCAACTTTTTTAATTTGTTGTTTCAAGTTTTATGCAATTTTTTGAATCATCTCTTTGGTACGAGAAGGACAAAAACAAAACTTTGATAGTGAGAGCAAATCTTTAATCTTGTGAGTATTTTTTTACTGCGAATTTGTTCAAAAAGAATAAACTAAACCAAAATATGTACATCTCATATTAAAATGAAATCATAAACAACTAAAATTTATTGCGTAAGAATCATGAATTGTACGAGAAAATAAGGATAACCAAATTTTTTATGTTTATATTCTTATTAAAAAAATAAATATTTTTCAATTAACATTTATCTTCAATAAACACGAAAATATGGTAATACAGATTTAAATGAAAAAAAGATCTATCTTTATAAAAAAAAAATAAGAGATAACAAGATTTTATTAATTAAATGCATTTTATCTTTCTATAAATGAAATTATCTTTATAAAAACTATAAAAAAAAAAGAGATAAAAAATTTTATTTTATGTTTTGATTCGATAAAATATACTTTATGTTTTAATAAATCAAATTCTATTTTTATAAAAAAATAGATAACAAGATTTCTTATTTTATGTTTTTATTCATTAAAATGTGTTTTAATTTTCAATAAAAATTAAATTAATTTTATTTTTAAATAACATTTATTTTCAAAAACTAGTTTTCTCTTAAACAATATTAATACACGTTTTTAAAAACCGTCTAAACATGAAGATAGATACTTTGACTTTGACCATATATTATGGTCTAATAGTCTAGTCTAACTTTAACTTTCACCAATTTTAACCATCTAATCCTTAAAATTTTTAGTGTCTAATTTTGCACAAATCATATAATTTATTCCGCAGCTTTCCAAAGTACTCTTAAGAAAATGATTAAATATTAAATTTAATTTTGTTATCAAACATAACTCGAAGAGACTATTTACATGAATGTGAAGGATTAAACCATTTAATGTCTCAATAATTTTATTTTTTTTGAAGTAAACAGAAGTTATCATTCAATTTTGTTGTTTAAACTATGGTTCGTAATCTAGATAATCAATGATTTACATTTGTACAAAAATAAAACAATTCTTCAAATTTACATAATTTCTGCAGTCCTAAATAATAGCTACATGAAACGAATTCAACCAGAATAAGTTAGGTTTTCACGAAAGATAATTTCTATCACATCGACTCGATCTTTGATGACACATAAATGCACAATTATTATTATTATTTAAGTAGATAACATAGCACGTAGTATATCTATGTTTTATACACACATATATATAAAGATTTTGTATCAAATAAAATTGAACAAATCGAAGAACTAGCCCTACCCATCAAGCATCTTCTCTCACGTTTGTACAAGGAATGTAAGTTGATGAAAAACCATGCTTCTTCTGTTTTGAGCTACGTTGATGCTTGTGCAGATTAGTGGAGCACGGCAACACAGGGCTTTCCATAGCACAAAATTTGTGCTTCATACGCCATGGGAATAGAAGTTCCAAGCCACAACCCTTTGGAGAAGAGGCATATGAATGCCTTGTATAACACTCAGGATAACTACCACAAGTATCACAATCTTTGTCTTCAAAGTTACTAGAAAAATGTAAAGCAGATGATGCAGCCAAAGCAGTTGCATCAGGAAGAAAGCGATTGATCATGTAAGTTGGAGATTGGTACCCATTAGACTCTGCAAGCTTTAGCCTCAACCCTTCATTCTTTTCAGTATGAACATTCTCTGATTTCTTTTGGATATAATCTAGTGCCTCTGATAGAGAGAAAACATCCATAGCATCTGAGAACATATCATCCTTGTTATCATTTCCTTCACAACTTGCATCTCCTTGATCATGAAATGCATCACCAACATCAGTTTCAGATGGTTCCTTTGAAAGATGCCAATGGCTAGGGGGTAGTCTTAGGCGTGGCGTGCCACCATCTTGAGTTATGACATTCCTTTCAGTGACTTTTGGCTTACCTGGTGCTTTCTCCCATGAAAATGGAACTCTTTCACTTGAATTTTGGATTGCACATACTGAATTTGTAGAGCAAGATGAATCTCCAACAACAACTGAACCACCAAGACGCCTTGTTGACAAAAGGGGTGCGTTCAAGTCTAACTTTCTTGGACGTTTCCTATTCATTGTCTCCAAAACCCTCACTTCCTTATTCTTCTTCTTTCTCTTCCATACAAGGTCTTCAATAACTAGATGGATTATGTGAGATAATTGTGTGATACAAAAAATTGGTGTTAGAGAGGATATCACATTAGTCGGTTGGGTGGAATAAATGGCAGTAGTTGGAAAAATGGGTATCTCGTGAAATCCATAAAATCTAAGGTCTTTGCTTTCCAGTGGGTCACAGATGAGTTGAAAAGTTCCCTTCCACGTGGGAAGACTTCACAGAAACATTGAACCGGGATTCACAGGAATCAATTGCAGGCCATTGTAACGTTACATGCAGTTCCTCCTACAAAAGAATATCTCCTTATCATTCAATAAAGTGTTACACTTTACACCTAAAATGAGAAAAACCAATATTCATTAAGAGCACAAAAGCCAAATAAAGATGAAGTGGCAGCTACTAGGATTGGAGGGTTTGGTTCTTCGTACAAAGGCGTGTTACCTAGCACAAGGAAGTTGTGTTGCTGTTAAAAGAAAGATGAGAAGTTAATCTCAAGGAATGAGGGAATTTGAAGCTGAGATTGAAAGCTTAGGAACATTGAGGTACAAGAATATGGTCACCCTACAAGAGTGGCTCAAGCACAAGAACGATCTACTCCTAATTTATGACTACTTTTGATTCTTTTCTTTCAATAAAATGTTTGCTTTGGATTGGGACAAGAGATTCAAAATTCTAAAAGGTGTAGCTGCAGGGCTGTTGTATCTTCATGAAGAGTGGGAGAGCAAGTGGTGATCCATGGAGATGTGAAATCTAGCGATATTCTTATTGATGAGGACTTCAATGCTTGTTTGGGTGACTTTTGACTAGTTAGGTTTTATAGTATGACCAAGTTCCACACACAAGTGTGCATGGCACCATTGGGTATATTGCACCAGAGCTAACTACTTCTTGAGGTCGGTTTCTCTTGATGGAGTGGATTCTTGAAGTAAGCTACATTTTCAGTTTATGACGACGAGGAAATGGAGTAGGTTCCATAGTGGGTTATGTACTAAATTAGGAGAATTTTGAATTGATAAATCTAAACAAAATATTTAAGGTTTAGAAAATGTAAACTAAAATAATTGAAATCTAAAACATATTTTGAAGTTTTACTTTTTTTTACCTAAAAATGATATTAATATTATCATATATCATTATTGTAATCATTATTAATATTATTAACAATTTGTTATAAGTGATAACAGAACTATCGAGTTAGACATGTAGAGTTACACATAACTTACTGTATCACTACACCATATTTATTATTATTATTATTATTATTATTATTATTATTATTATTATTATTATTATTATTATTATTGTTGTTATTATTATTATCATTATATTATTATAATAATAATAATTATTATTATTATTATTATTTAAACCATTAATAATAATATATAATTCATAATAATAATAATATTAATAGTAATAATATTAACATCAATCATAATAATATTAATAACAATAATACTAATATTAATAACATTAATAATAATAATAGAAATAATAAAATTAATAATAATAATAATAATAATATTATTAATAATAATGGTCGTGGTGGCACAATCATTGAGGAGCAGGATAACGAAGGAGACTGATGTGGCGAGAGTGAGGTTAGAGATGGTAACGAAAACAGTAGTCTCTGGAATGGAAGGGTAGATCATGATCACCTATTCTACGTCATCTTCGTCGCTCCGGGACTCGGGGGAAGGGAGCATGTAGCCGAAGAGTGGTCGGGATTTGAGTTTCCGGTGAGCGTCCATGCAAAGAGGGTGGCTTATGATGATGACAGGGTAAAGAAGTTTGTTGGCTCTTTTTTCATAATGGTGCAATTTTTCTGTGTAATGTCCAAAATGGGACAAAAAATTTACTAAGATGAGTAAATCGTGCCTATGTGGCATAATTCATTCATTTGAAAATCCATGATTTTCCCATTTTGTTAAAGTAAAAAAAAAAAAAAAACCGTTTTAATATGTGTACAGGTTTGATAACTTATCCCGGTTTCATGTTTTCGTATTTTAATAACAATTTAAAATAATTTCTTAATAATATGATTATGGTTTTATAATAATAAAAATAAAATAAAATCGAAATGGGAAAAGATCTACATAGTTTTAGTACCCAACATCAACATTTTAGCAATATTTCAATTAGCAACAATTAAGGAATTTATACTGAAATCGTGTTTGGCACGATTCATCTTATTCAAATTCATGATTTATCTATTTTGGTAAAAGAAATTGTTCATTTTGGGCATTACATAAAAAATACACCATTATGGGATTTAAACAGAAGTTTGCGTTGTGTGAGAGAGTGAGTGAGGGAGGAATGAAGCTTTTTCGGCGTAAGGAGGTGAGGTGCAGAGGGAGTTTTACATGAGTGAGGTGAATAGTTTTATGTGAGTGAAGAAAATTGGTGGCATGAGGAGGAAAATGGAAGTGTGAGTGTGTACATGAGAGTGTGAGAGAAAGGAATGGAGACAGGCATTGTGAATGAATATGAATGAAGAATGGAAGGTGTGTTTTTCGTATGAAAATGAGTAGAGTGGTGAGAGTTTTGTGTCCCTCAAGAGAAGCAAAGTGAGTGTATGTCAAGAGAAAGGGTGGAAGCGCGAGAGAGTGTTGCGTGTAAGAGAAGAGGCGATCGCAAACCTCAGGCCATGGGAGCTTGGGATCTGAAGCTTGGAGTCCTTGACCGTCGCCGAGGTGGTAGCTACACCGAACGACGTCGTCATGAGTTGCAAAAATAGGAAGCAAGAAAATGGAAAATTGGAAGATGACGACGAAGAAGAAGTTGATGATTATGATGAGGAATAAGGGTTTTGTACAGTGTTGAGTGAAAACAAAGTAGCGCAATTAGGTGGTAGTTTGTACTTCAAAAAAGAGAGTGGGAAAAAAGAGAGTGAAGAAGCTGAGAGAGATGATGGGAGAAGGTGGCATGGGAGGGTTATGAGAGTGAAGAAATGGTAGTGAAAAATGGGCACCATGATGAGAGCCTGCTCTGTGAAATTTTTGTGCCCCCAAAAAGTGAGTGAGGGAGTAGAATAAAGAGCGTAGCCTTTGTGTCTATGATGAGAGAAGCAACGCATATCTTCAAAGTTGCAAAGGAAATCAGTACGGGCATAACAACTTTTTCAGTTTTTCTCGAATTGTTATTGTAAGTGGGGGAGATTGTAGTTGAGGTGGAGGAGTGAGTGTACGTTGCAACCCCTTTTTTTAGGTGTATGAGAGTGTGGAGAAATAAAGGTGAGTGAGTGGTGTGGTTCGTTGATGGGAAAAAAATGTGAGTGCCAAGTGGATGTGAGGTGAGAGATGCCACGTGAGTGTGTGAGGATGAGGTGCTTATTTTGGTCTGTGGAGGAGATGCATACTGGAATTTGCGGTCTACACTCGGGGCAAGGAGTATGGGAAAGAGAGTGGTAAGAGCTGGTTACTACTGGCCTACAATTCAAACAGATTGAGCCGTGTACGTATAGAAATGCAAGCAATGCCAAAAGTACGGAAATCTCTTACACGCCCGACCTGAAGTCTTGCACAACATCACACATCCCTATGGCCTTTGCCATGTGGGGAATTAATAGGACCCTTTTCCCAGGGAAAGGTCAATGCAAGTTCCTCCTTGTAGGATTCGACTATTTCACCATGAGTTGAAGTTGAGCCACTAACCGCCGACACTGCAAAGAAGGTGCAGGACTTCATTTGGAAAACATCATTTGTCAATTTGGAGTTCCCCATACCATTGTGAAGGATAACGGACATTAACTTAGAGACCGGGGCTCCTCAGTTTCTACGAAGGATTAGGTATTTGACATGTAACAAGTTCTATAGAGCATCCACAGACCAATGGGCAAGCTGAAACAGCTAATAAGGTGATCCTCAACGAACTTAAGAAAAGGCTAGGCATAGCGAAGGATGGTAGCCCGAGGAACTACTAGAGGTGTTGTGGGTGTACAGATGCACTCCTCAATCTTCAAATAAAGAGACACCGTATAGCCTAACATATGGGACTGTTGCCATGATCCCTGTAGAAATAAGGGTCCTTACGTTGTGTCAACAACTTACAAACTTGACAATGAACAATGAAACCCTAGCTGCTAATTTAGACTTCATTAGTGAGCTCAGAGACAAAGCTAGAATCAGGGACAAGGCCGGGAAGTTATGAGCGGCAAGACGATATAATTCCAAAGTCAATCGAGATCCTTTCGTCCAGGAGACCTTGTTTGGAGGATGCGATGTAATGCGAGAAAAGATGAAGCAAAGTTCTCCTATAAGTGGGAAGGACCATTCCGTATCACAAGCTTAGCTGAAAAGGGGGCATACTACCTTGAGACGCTACTTGGGAAAACCATATCCAAAACGTGGAATGCAACTCACTTAAAATTTTATTTTAGTTAATCCTTATTGTTGTGTACCTCTTTTTCTTGTATTTCACTCTAGCAGTATATAGTTAATGAAAAAGCTTTGCTTATGACTTAAGTGCCCAAGTTAACTAAACAGTCGCCTAATATGACCTCCCACAATTCAAAATAGGCAATGTGTTATTCCATCGTAACCTCCCATGAATAGTCACACACACCAGGCAACCACCCTCTCGCTTGTTGAGAATGGGGAACGAGTCGCCCAATGTGACCTCTCACAGTTCGAAATGGAGAATGTGTTATTCCATCAAAACCTCCCATGAATAGTTGCCCACACTAGGCGACCACCCTCTCGCTCGATGAAAATGGGGAACGAGTCGCCCATGGTGACCTCCCACAGTTCGAAATGGGGAATGTGTTATTCCATCATAACCTCCCATGAATAGTCATCCACACTAGGCGACCACCCTCTCGCTCGTTGAAAATGGGGAACGAGTCATCGATGGCGACCTCCCACAGTTCGAAATAGGGAATGTGTTATTCCATCATAACCTCCCATAAATGGTCACCCACACTAGGTGATCACCCTCTCACTTGTTGAGAATGGGGAACAAGTTGCCCAATGCGACTTCCCACAGTTCAAAATGCTGGATAGGTTATTCCATCATAACCTCCCATAAATAGTCGCCCGTAGTAGGGGACCACCTCTCGCTTGCGAAGAATGTGTTGTTCTATCACAACCTCCTAGTACTCACTCACACCAGGCAACTACTCTCTTCCGCTTGGTGAGGACGGAGAACAAGTCGCCTATAACAACCCATCATAGGCAATAATTAATCGCTCGCTCACCATGAGGAATGCATCACCCATAGGCAACTTATAACAACTCTAAGCGGTGAACGAGTCGTTCATAACGATTATCCACAACTTAAAGGAGGGAATGTGTTATCCAAAATGCAAGCAATCATAGATGGTCGCCCACAGTGGGCGCGGTGTACCCACAACGCAAAGCGGGGCACATGAGTCCCTGATAGCTTCCTAACTTAAAATTGAGAAAGGAGTTACGTCGAGATATCCTATTACATTTAATTGCCAACAATAGGCTACTACCTACCGATATATCTGGCGTATGAACATGACGTTCTCACAACTGAGTAGACCTTATACCTACTCATTGTGACTTCCACGAATAAGTCACTCAAAATAGGCAAGCACTCCTCATCCTGCGTAGAACGCATCAAGCCAACTCAATTTTAAGCGTATAATCCTGCGTGGAACGCATGAAGCCAACTCAATTTTAAGCATATGTGTTATCCCCTACGAGGCACGAAGTCCAGATTAACAAAGAAAGGCATTTTTAAAAGAAGCGAAGAATCGTTACTAAGACAGTGGACGAAGTGTGCTAGTATGACAATTATCGATTATCTAGGTGGAAAAAGAGATAATAATATAGCAAAATGGGCGAAAAGTATATTAAAAAACTATAACAGGTCTCCCATTTAGATAATGACAAGTTGCTCGAGGCAACCAACAAAAAATATGTTGAGTCAACAGAAAGAGGTCGTCAACAACGACCATCAAAAAAGAAAATTTTTACAAGCCCAATCTTGGGCATCTTCTCGTCATCCTCATCCGAGTCGGCAGTCAAAACCACTATAGTCTCGTGAGTGGCATAAGGAGGGAGATCTTTAATAGGCACCAGCCAACCGTTGTGGACATCAACCCCTCATTCCGCTGCGGGGAGCGACATGTTGCCACCCTTATAGAACCCCCAATCAGGGGCAAAGAGCTACTCAAGATTACTTGGCACCCCAGTCAGAGCCTCCACACACAATCCTTCTTGGGAGAATGGCGAGAAGAAGAATGTTTCTTTATCTTCTTCTTGGCTTTCTTGTCGGCTGCTAGAGGAGGCTCAAGGTTGATGTGGACGAGCGAGATAAGAGCGGTTTGCGTGGGGTTGGCAGAACCCGACGACTTGTCAGATTGAAGCTCTCTTTCAGCCTTGATCTTCCTCAAGCGGTCCATGAAGTTGTCGCCTTGCTAAGCCATAATACTTGAAAAACAATAAACGATTCAGCAGAGTTAAAACTGACAACTAATCGGTCAAAATAAAAATAAGCATATCCTTCAAATCCACCCAACGGTAAGAAGTAAGAAAAAGCTTAAGTATTTTTCGGATTGGAAGTCATCGAGGAATTTGATCTAAGATATCAAACATCTTCTTGTCGTCCTCGGTCACGGACGACCTCGACCAAGAGAGATAGCCGACAGGATCTTGGATCCAATACAAAGGAAATGGGGGTTTCCCCATTAAAGAAATAGTGTCGTCCGGCAAGCAAAATAGAAATTTTGCAAAATGCATTCTTAAAGTATTTATAAGAAGAAAAAAAAGAGAGTCAAAAGAGCAGCCCCTGACTAGCTTACAAGGGACAACCATCTAACCGGGTAAGAGGGGCGAGAACTATAAAAATGCAGAAATACATGAGATGACTTTAGCCGGAACATCTATGCTAAAACACGAAAGGCACGAAGAGACGCCCAAGAGTTGGGTTGCAGTTGAGTGGGAGCAACATTCAAGGTCTGGAGCACGCCCATAGTAAATTCGTCAAAGGGGACACGTACGTGCGAGTTTGTGAACAAGTAGGCACACATAAAGAAGAAATCCGCTCCATGATCCTCTCGCCTATGACACACATTATCAACGGTCGAACACCACTCCACAGTGAGCGCGCCTTCTAGAACGTCGTCTGCGAAAATACAACATGTGACCGCATAACTCTCCACCATAGAAGACCAAAGGTACTTTGAAAAGTGGCATGTGACATGTGAAATCGCCCACTCATAGCCCGTCCTACGGGGAAGGTCGTCTTCAGCAACTTCCTCAACCAACCGAGATGTTGCGTCAACGTGGTCCCCTCGCACCCCAGACCCGCACGCCTCCTTGGTCGCCAATTGATTTAGAGTTCGCCTTATGTTTGGTACTCTAAAATGAAACACTAATTGTGGATTTGGTGAAGTGAGACGAAGACGAGAACGAAGAGGAGGATGAAAGTGAAACACTATTTGTTGATTACCTTTTGGGATGAAAGTTTTGCACCTAGCCACTCTTGAACTATAAAGAGGGATCTCAGATGTCGGATATCGAAACCACGAATCTTAGTGAAGAAAACAAAGGGGGACATCTCTTATTTATAGGGAGAATCAACCCCAATGGCTACAACAAGGAAACGTTTTCACTCTCTTAATCGTTAGATCACCTTCTGCACACATCTCGAGGAAGGGCTTATGTAATCATTCTGGTCTGCTCTAGGTTAGTTGCAATGGCCGAAAGCTCTACGCCCGTGAACAAATATTGTGTCATTAGAAAGTGCCAACCTATAGCCGATACCACACTTATACAACCTCTCGTGACTAGCCCTCGAGCTTGAGGGCAAGTGTATTGGTGTGGTGTAGCCGACTACTACACGGTTTAGACCGACAAGTAGACGGCCACACCCAAACAGTATCTGCCCATTACGCAACGTCGTAGTGCCAGCTTAGCCGACAATCGCTAACAACAGCCACCTGCAAAAGGCTGCCATGTCCAGGCACCTCGACCAATCACAATGCCTCCGTATAGGTTTTGACCTCTATAAATACAACTTGCATGGGTTCAGAAAGGTACATGATTTCCACTCTAATTTTGCCTGTCCGACATCCGTGTTCTGACTTTGGCATCGGAGCGCCTTTTGCAGGTGCCCTCCCTTTCCTCCATTGGAGCCTGAGATCAGCATCTGAGAACAAGAACCCCAGTGAAAAGCAACAATCCTCTCCCAAACCGAAGACCATGTTGAAGATCGAAAACCCTCTAGGCATCTATAAGAACAAATTATTGTTGTGCTTATCTGTTCATAGTAATCTTAATGAGCCTAGATATTCCTTTTCTTATGACAAAGAAACTATGAATTCTTACACAATAGCTGCTTCTCCAAATCTTGAGCCAGTTGTGCAATGGTCGAGTTTTATATATTCTACTTTTGACAATCTTTCAAAAAGTAGTTTAGACATTGATGGAAAGACACCTTTCCTATCTTCTAAAGGTCTTAATACAACTATGATAGAATGCATTTGTTTTTATTCTCAGTTACATTTACAACCTAGAATTATACTTTTACACTTGTCTATCCAAATTTGTTTTTATGTTATTATTTTCTAGGGGTTCTATAACTGGATTTCAATTCTCAGTGATAGTTGATTGAGATGTCTATTATTTGTGTAAATATAAGTTTTTAATTACTTTTAGATAATTGGATTTATGCATAAGTATAGATAATAGGAGGGTGTTGATTTTTGGTTACTTTTATATGACTCAGGCAATCTAGATAAGAGGGTGACAGATAGGGTCTTGTGTGATATATTTTCACATTCCCAAGAAATGAATCTGAGAAATTGGAAGGTTTTTCCTTTGCAAAATATGAATTTGAGGAGATTGTAGACTATGTTGTCCAAGTTTTCTCGGGCCCTATAACTCTTTACAAGACATGTTTGCTTTCAACCTGTTAATAACTAGATATGTGATAGTCTCAATTTTAAATTGTTAAATGAAAATATATTTCTTGAGTCTATGATTTTGTCACAATTACATTAGCACTAAAATTGAGTTTAATATCAAAAAATAATTAATGATATATACATATAAGAACGATACATAATTAGTAGATAGAAAATAATATACATGTCAGATGACTTTTGTGAAGATTGCTTCCTAACACCTGATTTATGAAGATAGCTGGCTATAATTGAAGTTTATCTTGCATTAGCAACTGTAGGCAATTTCTTCTTTGACAATTTTAATTTATTCACTAAGCAAATTTAGCACTTAGGGTCTTGTACTATACATATACAATGTACATCCTTTACCATAACCAAGTTTGTGTTCTTTTTTACTTCTTCATCCAAATCAAGTTTCTATGTCAAGGTTTTGCATATGATTGTGTGAGGAACCAAGTCAATAAAAGATAACAAGTGAAACAGGTGTTGTATAGTATAATATTGGAATCAAGAACCTATAAACATATGTGTAATGTATGTTATGTCAAAAGAAACTATTTTATGAAGCAATTTGAGTGAAATTTCAGGTTTGGTGTTTGGATATCGAAGCAACTTTATTTGAAAAATATTTCTTTCGTCTCTTAACATTTTAGATGTTTTCTGACATTTTTCATTTGTAATGTATATGCTTGATTTGTCTGGCTTATTTTGATGATGTTGTACTTATTTACTATCAAATTCTCTTTCATAGTTGTACTGCACTCACCCGATATCCTCGGGTCAATTAAGATCATGCCTAAGATTCAAGGACCATTATGCCCAATAGTCTCTGAATCTCGATCTCCACCTGCAACAGCTCGATAACTACTCAGGTTGTTACCCTGGATTTGGGCTTAAGCTCATAACATCTCAACCCAAAACCTATATATATAAGACTCGTTACAGGTAGTATCATTCACTCATTACTCAACTATCATACTCACTTATACACTCTCCATCACTCACCTCATTGATCACGTACTTCCTTGATTGTCAGAGTGTCTTTTACAGGTGGACCTCTCGCCAAACTTCGGAGCTACAACAACTCGGATCCTCAAGTACTTGGGCTCGGATCAAGTCAGTTCCAATCTACCTTGTCAAGATACCAGTTTGGTCTTCAGTAAGAACATTTCGCACCCACCGTGGGGTCAAGTAATACTTTCCCCTGGCCCAGGTATTCAGAGTCGCCCCACTTTCAAATAAAATCAATCATACCTTTACTCCAATCGAAGATGGATCCAACAACCCTTGAACTCACCAAGACCCACATGGAGACCATCCTCCAAAACAACATGCAAGAGACAACGTCAAGCCTCAGAAAAGAACTAATAGATCAGAAAGAAGCACATCGTAAGGAGTTGGCAACCTTGCAACAACAACTAATTGATCTTCAGAAGGGATGAGCTACTCATCAAACAACACTGCAACTGGAAAAAGTGGACGAAAGACAAGTAAGTGGACAAGTACCCAAGAAGGCAAGAGTTGATCAAGGAGGACAATCAAGAATTGTTCGTAAAACCTAAATTAATACTTGGTGTCGACGTCGACCAGAGAAAATAGCCTAAAGTGGTACTCGGTGCAGAAGTTGACCAGCGACATCAACCTACAGTAGTGCTCGGTGTCGACGCTAACCATAAAGAACAACCTAAGGTAGTGTTCGGCGGCAAAGCAGACCTAGGAAGAACTATGAGGATTTCGCGGGAAGTCAACCAAGAGTTCCTGTTCTGAGAAACTCTAACTCCTCGCCTCAACAACGAGTTGGAAGCGAACATGGAAAACTTCCACCCTTTCATTGTCGAGGTCATGAGAGTTGAACTCCTAAAGAAGTGGAAGTGGCCAAAGGTGGTTTCATACGATGAGACCTTGGACCTGGATGTGCACGTCAAGGCATACATGACCTAGGCCAACCTCTTCTCTAGAGAACTAAGAGTGCATTGCAGACTGTTCCCTACCACATTTAAGCAAACAACCCTTAAGTGATATTATTTCCTACCAAAGTGATATTATTCCCTACCGAAATTCGTTCAACTCCTTCTGCACCCTATGTTCAAAGTTTATAGCTTGATTTATTGACAGTAAGTCGATGACTACCTCCTCAACCTCATTCCAACACGTGACTCAGCGCAAGAATGAGTCACTCAGACAGTACATGACTCATTTTGCTAAAGCTTGCCTTAACATTCATAATCTTCATCCCTCTACGACAGTGCACACATTAATAATGGGACTGAAAACCCAACCTCTTCCTTAACGCCTTGTTTGCAGAACCTCCCTCCAACATGGACGAGCTTCAAGCTCGTGCTGTGAAGTATATCATCGTTGAGGAGAACACTGAAGCAGCAAGGAGAACAAAGATGCCCATTGATGAAAGTAATTTGGATCCCAAATTTATAAGAGAATCTGCAATACTTTTGCTTTGTAGTTTGTTTACCAAATATGTAACTTAAACATTCAAGAGTTGTTGAGTATGTTGATGCAAGACTTGTATATCAATTCAAATATGGGTGTAAATGAATTAGGTTTTGGTAAAACATATCAAAACTAGTTGTAACCACATTGAGCTTGCATCAGGTGAAAGAATTTTTTCTCATGTTTGACTCAATGTTCCTTGGTTATTGCTACTCATATTGAACTTTTTGCGTGTAGCCATAATAAAAATATGGCACCTATAAAGGATTCTGTCAACACTCGATTTTGTCTGGATGAAAATGAAAAATTTAATTTATTTATATTCATTTTCTTTTAATTCAAAAAAAAAGAGTTAAAAAGTAATTAAGATTAAAATTATAAAATATGAATAAAATAAAAAATTAATTAATTGATAATAAGAATATTAGAAAAATAAAATGGAAAAAGAAATAAAATAAAAATAAGAAGGTGGCAGACGTGGAAGGGAATGGGATAGAAGAGAGCATGGGCAACATTTTGAAGCATAGGAAGGATTTGAAAAAAGGTGATGATTATGTAATAACAAATGGTAAGCGTGAGAGGTGTGAGCAGGGAGAATGGAATCATCAAATTGCATAAACGCATTTCATTTTTAGGGGGAGGATTCAAAAATTAGAGGCACAGGTAGAGAAAACAGAGAACCAGAGAAATCCGTAAGCGCGAAAAAATTACAGAGAGTTTTCAATATAATACCGTTTGCATTCTGATATTCAGAGAGGAAATTGCTTGAAATTGAAGATAGAAGGAGAAGAAAGAAGAGACCAAAGAACAGTAAATTACGCTAGACTTCAAGAGGTATCGCGATTCTTGTTCATTGATGCACTGGTCTGGTTCTGATGGTGATTTTGTTCATTATTGTTCTGATTGTGATTTTGTTCATTGCTGTACTGGTCTGGTTATGATTCTATGCTCTGATTTTAATTCTCTCATTCTTTTTCACCGATCTGATTATGTGCTTTCTGCTCTGAATGATTACGTATTCTGAATGTAGTTCTTATATTGTGTTTCCATATACATTGCAGGACATTGAATGTTTCTATTACTTACTGTTATTTCTATCATAATTAACATGTATCACAATAAATCTGCGTATAAACTTAGTCCAAAAATTAAGTCAATACCAAGCAGAGTCTAATTTAGACTCATAGAAACCAAATCAATTCCAGAAATCAACCATAGCAACCTTAAATTGTTTAAAAAACATCTAAAAAGGAGAAAAGAGGAAGAAGAGGAGAAAAGAACAGGTGCCGCATTGAAGTGCCTCTGTTCCTTTTCATCGCCGCCGAGTCACTGTTCAATTTCGGCAAGCACCACTTCCTTCACACCTACACCATCCTCTTCCTCAAATAGCAATCATCATTCTCCAACTCCATCACAACCCTAGCGGAGCCAACACATAATCCACCACCGAAACACCACCACCATTCCCAGTAACCCTCTCCTTCAGCACCGCCAAACATTCTTTCGTCTTTGCCATTGCTTAGGCCGCCTTCGATTAGTGTCGATGGAAATCACCTCACACTGAATCTTGCTTCACCACCGAAAACCATGCTTGCCTCTATCATTGTGTTCCATTCGAAGTGGTGTGCAGTCGCCATGCCTTAATTTGTTTTTTTAGGGTTAATTTTTTTTTTCTTTTGAAGTAATGTGGATAAGCTTGATGTGGAGAAATATGGGCTTGGGGCCCATTGTGTTTCTAGAGTGGCAATGAATAGAATAAAAAGAGAATAATGAATTAGGCATAGGAATAAAAAAAAGAGAATGAATGATTTGAGAAAGGGTGAGCCACGATGCAGGAAGTTGGGTTTGGTCCAATTTCAATTTGGTGTGATAAGAAATTAAAATATATATATATATATAGAAGAAAGTCAATGTAAGGGAAAACTGGAGAAGCAAAATAAATAGGTGCAGCATTGTTTTAGCATTTAACCATTTTGGCATTTAATTGTCTTATAAAAAAATTGAATAAAGTGCATGAAAGAAAGAAAAGCAACATGGATGATTTTACAAAAAAAAGAAAAGCCCAATTAACTTTATTTTAAATGGTTTTACAAAAAGAAAGTTGAATGAGTTTGGTTTATTTTAAATGGGTGCAGCATTGTAGTTTCTTTTTATTTTTATTTTCTTTTTCTAGTAAATTTCATATTTTACTAAAAATATCTTAAAATTAAATATTATTTTTTTTTTGTTTAGTGTTTGATTTAAAAAATAAAATTCAACTAAATATCCAAATGGTCGTACGCATCATGCGGATTTTAGTTTGAATAAATTTTTTATTAAATTCCCAAACGACCGTTCGCGTTATGCAGGATTTAATTTGGAAAAAATGTTAATTTTGTTTGGAATATCAAAAAGGTCGTAAGCATCTAAAGATATCCAAAATAAAGTTTAATTTAAAAAAAATAATAAAAATATAAAAATTCAAAAATAAAAAATATTAAGTTTCTTAAAACAACTCATCTATCTTTTAGAACTACGTATTCCCTGATTCTTCACCCATTATGGATGTTGATACGTAGGAGCAAGGTCAATCCTTGTCGGGTCCTTTAATTTAAAAATTATTATTTTATTCTTATTTGTATTTTATTTTTAGGGAATAATAAATATTTAATAAACCACATTTGATTTTGCTCATTTGATTAAAGGTACTGTCTTAGGATAGGCGCTGTGGGGTGCTACTACCTTTTCCACGCGTAATCGACTCACGAACTCATCTCTGGTTCGCAGATAATTTATTTTTCCCTTTTCTTGGTTTTCCATAGTTTTCCATAATAAACTATGATGGCGACTTCATCTCTTTCTTTTCGCTATTTTTATAATTTCTCTTTTGGATCGCCGTCAGCCGTCATGAACTAGGTCGCGACAGATTACATACATATCTTAACCCTGGTGGTTACTGAAATATGATTACCTCTCTTGTGAAATTGTTTTTCTCTTAATTATGAATTCTAATAATGTATTTGTCATCTCTTTTAACATTGTTTTTCTATTGTAATTCTATATATTCTCAACTGAGTTCACAATATAAATTTGTAATGTTCTTTTCTCTATAGAGTATATCCTTAGAACAAGTTAAAAGTTTCACAAAATTCAAGTAAAGGAAAGGACTTATTGAAAAAGATGTGCTAAGCTACTAGAATAGATTCTAAATTTGAACGACTATAAATGAACTTATGCAGTTTAAATTGTTTTACATGAATGTGAGATATGATAGATAATAATCTAAATATAAATATTCTTCAAGATATATTGTTGACTTATTCATTTTACAACTTTCATTTTCGTTATTGTCAGGTAATTATGGAGATTGGGGTAACTATATTGCTTATAGTGATTGCCATTATAATTTGACAATATGCATGTGTTGATTTCCTATAATTTACATGTTAAATAATTTCAATCACTTGTTCAAAACTTGTGTTACTATATCATTATGCTAATCTTGATATGTCCAAAACTCGTTTATTTTCAGTTGTTGCAACTTCAATTTTTAGTTGATCTGATATTCAATTGTTACTCAATTGCTAGTTGTAGGAACTAAATTGGAAAAAATTCTATGTTAACTAGAATTGTAATTCAATGTCATAGACTTACATTTATTGACCTCCATGTAATCTCATTACTAATCTTAATTGTGCAACCATATAAAAGATATTTTTCTATAATATGTGTTGTATGTGGTGTTTATGCAAGAAAAATACTTGTCTAACATGTGTTGTATATGTTATTTTTGTAGGAAAAAATTGTTGTCCTAATGTTGTAAAATCCAGAAATTGCATCAAATATATCTCAAATTAATTAGTTGGTGTCATATTTAGTAAGAAGCATCCAGGTCAGGTTAGAGGACTGCCATATAGAGCTTGTGTTAACCTTGCTTTTAAGAAATCCACAATAATATTAAGTGGTATGAACTACCATTTCTCTAGTGCACTTAGACCAGATCTTGAGGACAAGGTAGTCAAGATGGAAACTAAACTTGCAACTCTAAATGATCAAATGTAAACATTGCTTCTAAACCATACGTTCCAAAACAATTTGCTGCCATGGCACCTTGTTGTCTTCATTTATTTTATAAACATTTTGAACTTACAACTATTTATTTATTTATTTATTTCAAGCACCTGAAGTTGGAAGAAGTGCTCAATCAATAAATCAAATTGTAGGATCAAGCAGAATAAGCAAAACGGATTAAATTTGTATTTTTTGATATAGTTTTGTAGTAGTTCAATTGTAATAGATTTTAAACAATTTTTAATAGTCAGTTTCTTCAAATTTTAACTTACCATGTACAATCTTTAGTGGTTCTGAACAATTAATGTAAACTTCAGTACTAAAATGCAATAATAAATATTTTGTTATTATTAATTTTTTTATTGCGTGATTATCTTATTAGTAATTATGAAAGCATGTGTAATTAAATTATAAGACTATAAACGGATGAATATATTTCATTTATTTAATATTTGAATTACGAGAATTCTAACTTACATATTTTAATTTCTAACTTTTATAATAATAACCATTACAAACTTTATATTATAACTTGAATAATGACATTTGCATCTATCGCTTTTTACGGTAAAATTATTTTTTCTATTAAAAAGTTATGACTATTTTAACTAACATTATTTATATAAAAAAAATTACTTTATATAAGTTGTTATATGATGGATACTACCGTGATTCAAATTCAAATAAAAATGCTATATTATATTTTGTGGCACCTACATATATGATGATGTTTATAAGTGATATCGTATGCAAAAGTAATTACCACCAAATATACGATTTTTTTAGTGATTTGAATTCCAAAATAGGAAGAGGTGTGTACTATGCAATTACTTATGTAATAAGCTTTAGAATATGTTTCTAAAATAAGCTTTCTAAAATATATATGGAATAAGCTTTCCTTTAATCCATAATATTTTTACCAAAATTTTTTCAGTTGATGTTAGAAAAAAAAATCATAACTCAACATTTTGCAAAATTAATTACTGAATTGAAAAATAAACAGCGAATATAATTCAAGAAATGTACTTTAAGAATTGTAATTTTCTATTCTAATTTTCGGAATAAAAATTAAACTTTCAGAATTACATTTTTACATCACTGTTTTGAATGAAAAATACACTTTTGGATTATATATTCCAAAAAATACTCCACGATTATGAAAATTCTATTATGGAAATTGTCTCAAAATCACCTTTTGGAATACATATTCTGAAAGTTTTTTTAAACTCCGATTTGTTGAAACCATATTTTAATCATTACAGCCAATATTACAGAAAAAACAATCATTCATATCTAAAATCATCTACTCTTATTCGAGAAACGTCACCACGTCATCCGGTGGCTCCATTACTCACTTTTAGCTTTGACATATTTTTTTTAATAAAATATTATATATAAATAAAATAATAATATATATTAGTATTAAATAGATGTGAAAGATGAATAGTGGTGACACCCAACTTTGAAGGTGTCTTCCATGGAAGTCTTGCATTTGAAATAAATCTCGCAAAGTTAAATTTGGTATTTCAGAATTTATGGGGTTGCAAGTTGAAATTAATAGGAGGCTGGAAGCAATTGCCCTATAATTTGCACGAAGGCTCAAATCGATTTCAAAATTCAAATGAAAATTGGACCCAAACCACGGTTGTGGCCCAATGATAATACAATCAAACAACCTTTTTTTTTTTCTTAGTCATAATGATATATACCATCTTTAAGGATTCAAATACAGTGAGACCTACTAATAATAATAATACTAATAATTGCATTTCATGTTATACTAACTATGTACTACATGATTGTTGAAATAGCCCGTTATACAGTAGCAGATTTAATCCATTGGCTGTCATATTCTCAAATTTCAGAATAATAAAAAAATTACATCCTAGTAGTGGTGTGGTGATAATTCTAGTGGTGATACTAAGTAAAAAATAGAACCTGGAAAATTAAAACACATACTAGTTACAATTACAAACTTTAATATTCTTTCTTTAGTTTTATATTCGACAGTAACTTGCAATAATTTGTCTTGTGTTTGAACTAAGATGGTATAAAACATTTACGATGTCACTAATTACATACAATTACAAGTTTTTCAAAAAAAAAAAAAAAAAAAAAAAACAGTGTCATTCAAATGAAAATATTAAGTGACGTATAAAATTGTTTTGTATATAATAATACTATAAGATAATAAAAGAAATAACCATCTAATTTAGTATCAAAACAATCCTAAATCATATAAAGAAAATTACGTAGAGGCCCTTTTTATCATGTAAGACATAAAATAATTATTTGTGAATATGGAATAATATAAATTGTATTGATCTAACTTCATAAAAAAAAAAGTTGGTTTAAGATATATACTTAAATGAAATAGGAAAAAGAATCATGCACTATTGTTAAAAAGTAACACAATAATGTATCGTGAAAAAATTGTTAATTCATGGTAAAATATTTTTATACGGTATACTATTTAAGTATAATATCAAACATAGATGTAAGTAGGAATGAACAAAAAAATTGTGCTGATAAATATTTATAACTAAAATTCATAATAAATAGTAAACTAGTATTTTTAATTGATATTCTTGAATAATAAGTATAAATATTTTAATTATTCGTTTATTAAACGACGAGTATGTGTAGCATTTTATCCACTATGAATACCTATTACACTATGTTAATGATTTTTATTTGAGTTTTTTTAAAATCAATTAAAAAAATATTATTACTGGTGTGAAAAACTATAACCATTGCATAATGGTTTATAATTTGGTTTTATAATTTATGTTTTTCTATTTAGATTATACTGTTGAAATTTTGACACTATATTTGAAATAATTATTTTTTAATAATCTTATTTAATTTTTTAAAACATCTATAAATATAAAAAATTTACAAATATTTTTTATACGATACATACTATCTCAGTCTCATCCATTAGTTTTCTTTTTTTATCAGCAACGAATATAGGTCTTTGTATTCCCAAATTCTTACCAAACAATATTTTTTCTAACTTAATAAGGTTTATCTAATTTATTTTTATCTTATTCTCCATACCCTTCGTTTATTAGTTCTTCCTGAACATATATTTGTTAAACATTGTACCAATACCGAAAGGATAATATTCAATTAGGTACACATCACTATAAGTAGTTTATGTTTTCCATTTTGCATGACATGATGGTTGCGATCCATCTTTGGAAAATAATGCACGTAAGGAATAATAAATGCATATAATAAGCATGCATGATTGAGTAATGTATATTATTTGATGTTGGTGATGATTCTAATACTGAAATAATAAATAATTAGCAATTAATTTAGCATAAGCCTGGCACAAAAGGACAGACATGCTTATTCTCAATTGATAATAATGAAGTTAGATCCGAATATGTAGGCTCATCGACTCTAATGTAGCTTGACGTATTAGAATTGAAAATTATTAAACTCAAGAAAAAGGACACACTAGGACTGTTCAGCGTTGACCTAACGTGTTCAACTTGCAGTTCAAATTTCTCTCAGACCTAGTTCACACACAAATTGGTGTTGGTGGCTAAAAAAATGTTTACACGTATAAGCTTGTTTTATTTGACTTTTGACTGTGCATTAAAAAAAAGTTTGATGAAATGCATTTATAATTGAGCAGTGAGAGCTTAAAAAATGACATTATAATACAATATAATGTGTGAGATGATAAGAAGAAGGAAAAAGAAAAAGAAATGAAAAAAAAAAAAGAATGTTTAACATGTTGCTTAACAAAAGTAGATTAGATCGGTACTCCTATGTTTATCACAATTTTGAAAGTCAACAATTGGTAAGTTTAAGAAAGCAATAATTAAATGGATATCTAATGATAAAGTTTATGATAATAAAAAACGTTTTAAAATGTTTTCAATCTATATAAAGTATGCGAGTTTAATTTTTCAACTTTGAAAATACGATTTATTTTTCATTCTTCAAATATATAAAATTAGTGTTTTTAAGTCTTGATGTTTCACGTCAATATTTAGCTGTTTATTTGATATGAAATTTAAATACATCACTTGCTGTTCTTCTGCGTGTGAACGTAAATTTTTCATTTTTTATTTTGCATCTTTAAAATAAATATTTTTATTAACCTTAAAATAGTTGCTAGAGACTAAGAATGATTTTAAACTTTTAAGAAAAGAGATTTAAAGTAAAATAGTTTATAGAAGGGGTTAATGTAGATAAAAAAAGTTTCGTTAGCATAACAGTGGAATCCAAATAATGTATTTTATAAACACTATCTCCTTTTAATCTATAAGACACCTTATAAGAATATATAACAGAAATATTGATTCTTAAAGCAGACCCTGATTATAACTATAAATGTAGTGATTTAATGTTATTAAAATATATTTGAGACAGAAATAACTATACTTTGTTTGAATTAAGAAGTAGAAATACCATAAAAGTAGAAAAGAAAAGAAAGAAATGATAAGATCGTTTCAATTAAGTTTTGTTTAAATTGTGAAGGATGGGAAACGAAATAAATGAAGGAAAAAAATGGAAGTTAATTGTTTGACATTAAGAAATAGAACACATTTCTTGTAACCAAATTTGTGACAAATAAAATAAGTGTACAATAATGATATACATAAAATTAGTAACAGATTTCACTCAACTATGTCTATATGTCTTTGGATTGTTATAGATCTTTTATTAGAAGAGAAAATTATAAAACAAGTATTTACAAAACACTCGAATTTACAACCCAAATAAATTCTTTATTTTTCCTTTCTTACTTTTGGAATGAATAATAGATTTTATATAATGGTATTTATACATAATGTAAAGTATAATTGTTTCATATACTTATATAATCCTTTCAGTTGCATTGGTTTTGCTATTTTCTTTTAATAAATATTGTATTTCATACATTTGGCTTTACTCCAACAATCTCCAATTTGTCTTCACACCTCAATCAATGTAACAACCTTCTCCGTATGCTATTCTAGCAAGACAAGTTGAACACAACTTCAATTTGTCAATGATTACTATATTTGTTAACATATCGTTAGATTCCTACTTCGTAGAATTTTTCTCAATGTTAGCATCTCATCCCAAAGAAAAGATCTGATGAAGTGCTAGTAGAGACCAATGTGTTTTGTTCTAGAATGAAATGTTGAATTATTTGTTAGATGTATCATACTTTGACTATCACTATTCAAAAAACATTTTAGTATGAATCTGAACGCTATTAACAAACCTTGAAACCATATTAATTCCTTATTAGCTTTAATTTTTTTTATCAACAAAAGATTAAAATACATAAAGTTGAGCTCAAAAGGGAGCTCCAACCCTTACACCACAAATGTCCTAAAGGGACTAATACATAATACATGTCCTACCAACCCTCCTTAAACATATCTAAAGACACTTAACCTAAGCACAACACTAAAACACCTAATCACACCACATATATAGGTTATACATTTTGGACACAGTAGGTTACAATTTTCCTCTTATCCATTAGTCAATTTCTGGCATGCCCTTTTAAAACACCGGGCATAATTTATTGTTGCTACAATTTCAATACCAACCCTGCAGACTAAGCATTAGTTTGGGTTACATCTCAGTTATCCCCTTTAGAATTTCTTGTTGCCGCACTTTCTCCACCAATTATTGTTACATACTTAGCCTCTGTACTAGATAAAGTAACAATATTTTGTATATGTACATCCAACTACCAGTTGTGGCACCAACAACTGTTACATACTTCATTGTGCCTATCATTATGCAAAACACTCTTTTGTATGAATCAGAACTCTATTAACAAACCTTGAAATCATATCAATTTTTTACTAGCTTCAATTATTCCTAGCCTCTGTAATGGATAAAGCAACAATCTTTTGTATTTGTGACATCCAACTACCAATACCGAAAATGTAACCAATAATACTTCTTTGGTTATAAACTCCACCTCCAAGGTCTACATCTACATAACCTTGTACTTTTAATTTTCATTACTAAAGTATAAACACTTCTCTGATATGCCTCGTAGATACCTCAAAATCCATTTAAGTGTTTCCCAATGAATTTTACATGGATTTGACAAAAACTTACTAACACTCCCACTGCATGCTAATGTATCATTTTGAACAGACCATCATGTATATGAAATTTACAATAGGTGAAGCATTCAGAATCTTAGCCATGAATTATCTTTCTTCTTTTGTTTGAGGTGACTTATCAATAAATAAAAGTAACTAGCCAAAGGTGTGCTAAATGGCTTGGAATCTCAGACATTAAATTTGTACAAAAAAATGATTGATATACTCTACTTTAAATAATTGAAAAATTCCTTTTTGCTTATCTTACCTGATTTTCATTCCAAGTATCTTCTTTTCTGTATCAAAGTCCTTCATGTCAAATTCTTTTGACAGTTACATGTTTAAGTTTTTAATTTCACCCATATTTGAACATACTATACTAACATATCGTCAACATAAAGTAACAAAATCATATAACAAGATTAATATATCTTAAAGAAACAATAGAGGTTAGTATTGCACTTTTCGAAACCTTCCTTGTACATGTAGCTTGCAAATTTCCTAGTCTCAGAGCTTGTTTCAAACCATACAAAATTTTCTTTAATCTACACACCATATTCCTTTTCCCTTCGTCAAAGAAACCTTTAGGTTGATTCATATAAATCTCCTCATCTAAGTTTTCATGAAGAAATGCAGTCTTTACATCCAATTGCTTAAGGTAGACGCCTTCACTAGTAACAATACTTAAGATTGACTTAATAGTATTGAGTTTCACAATTAGAGTGAATTGCTTCCTTTTTGTTGAAATCCTTTGACAACTAATCGGGCTTTGTATCTCTTGGAGCCATCATGATTCTCCTTTATTCGATACAACCATTTGTAATGAAGTTTCTTTTTTCAAAAAGGTTACTCTACAAACTATAGCAAAATCTGGTAATGGTCAACATAGGATGACAACAACTGATTCTACATAATGGTCACTTCAAAAATAAGAAGAGTAAAGAATAAAGAATGATTTTGGGATAGAAATCAAAAGTTGCATACATGAGGAAACAAACGAGATGTTAGAGACTAGTATGTAGTTGCAAGGCAATGAAAATCAGAAGGCTCAATGGTAGTAGATTCGGAACAAACAACATATTTAGTTAGGAATTGGGCTAAGAACCAAGCACAAACGATACCAATTAGCAATGTTGTCCAATCCCATGTAGGCACTAAGGCTACCAATGAAATAACTTCATCTCCCTACATTGTGGCACATATCAATTTTTCCCAAATCCCTCGAGTGTGAAACCTCTCCCACAAACAGATGATTCTCAACAAACAGGATATCGTTAGGAATTGGGCTAAGAACCAAGCACAAACGATGCCAATTAGTAATGTCACCCAATCCCATGTAGGCACTAAGGCTACCAACGAAATAACATCATCTCCCTAAACTACAACACACATCAATTTTTCCCAAAATCCCTTAAGTTTGAAACACCTCCCACGAACAGATGAACCACAAAACCTAGGGTTATACCACAATGGGCTTCTATCTATGGTGGCTTCTTCACTCAATTAGCACAAGGGTGCCAACTATGATACCTCAATGTAGATGAGATCAACATTAGCGTAGATGCAAAAAGGAGAACACGTTGCAACTGTTGTGAGGAGAAATGACCATATAGATGGAAGTATAGAAGCACAAAATGAAGGAGATGCACTAGTGAACGAGGGTTTTATGAGGTTAATCAAAGTTAAGGAGACTAATCTAGGACATAGTTTCAGAGATAGAAGGGTTTATCCAAGATAATCAAGTCTTCGACAAAAAGAACTAAAGGGAGACAACCTAGCTGCACTCATATTAGTGATAGTATATTTTATTTAGCAAAGGGGAATAAGGATATTAATCCATTCCTTGAGCAATTCTATTTTAGTGAGAGCATAATTAATTGTAATAGTTTTTTTTTATATTAAAAATGGACCTTCAGAAGAACCTATATTATGAAATATAGGTAAGGAAATAGGGGTCACATATTTTGGTGAGGAGGAGAGAATTTTAAACAAACTTGTGAAAATGGAAGAAAGGGATAATGAATTTAGACAGAGAAGAGAAGAAGGACATATAAAGTTTATCCATGAAAATCATACATTTTAACATTAGACAGATAAAGGGGTTAAATAAGATAAGATACGTTAGGTAAAATAATAAAGAAATAGGTAGATTTTGTTTGTTTACAAGAAACTTAAACAAAATAACTAAATGAGGGTAGGTGTTACAATATGTGAGGGGATAATAATATAAACTAGGTATATAATCAAGTAGAAAATGACATGGAAGGAGTCATTAGTATGTGATGTAAAAGTCAATTCACCTGCAAAAATCCTACATAAAAAAGACACCCAATAACAATAGTGAACATCTATTTACTGTGTGCATACGATAAAAAAACACAAATATAGGTAGTCATAGTTAGAAAAAGGAGTGATAATGATGGAAAGCCCCTTTAGAGGCAATTGAAGATTCCAAATAAACTTCAAACTTTTCCTCAAGTATTTAGAGAGAAACTCGAAAAGGGTGCTCACTCCCAAGGAAGGTTCCTTGGTAGTGAACTTAGGATAGGATTGCTCCCAAAATTTTAATGACTTTGAAGAAGAGAAGACAAACTTTTAGCAAATCAATTCTTATTCAATTTTCAACGTGATTACGAGAGTAGGGAGTAGTCTTCTATTTATAGGCTTAGGAGCTCTTAACACTCATTACTCCAAGGGATGTAGGACTAAAATGTGTAAATTACAGTTGCACTTGTAACTCCCACACATACACATTTCTCAAGTATAGTATTCCTCAAATCTTGCATTTTCCAAGTGTTTATAAGCACCAAAGCTCCCTTGATGTGTGTATATTTATGTAGGGTTGTGATAGGCCGTGGTTGACTCTATTTTGGCTTCCCTAGTAGGATGATTGAACCTTATTTCTTAAAACCTCAATTAAGCCCAAAACTTATTTTTTTGTAGTTCAAAAGAAAAAAAGAACTACTCCTGTACAAAGATTATATTCCAAGATTTAGAAAAGACAAGGAAAACTCTAATAATGTATCCTCTATAAGAGAAGAGTCTTTTGAAGCCCCTATTTCCTCCTCTATTCTTCTAGTCATGGCCCTTGTGAGTGGCCTTATGTGTAATCTTGCAAGTGGTCCTCCATTATTCCATCCCTCTTGGAGAAGATCTATCCTCAGATCTTGCATGAAGCTTAGGGACTAAAAATTTTATTTTTTCATTTGTTTTTCCCCCAAGATCAAACATCATTTGAAAATAAATATAAAACTAAAGTAAGATAAATTTCTTTATAAAAAGAAACTTAAGAAAATTATTTTTATAATAAAATATTTCAAAACAATGCACTTAATTATCATAATACTTTTTGGAAATTGAAGTAAGGGCATTTGTTTTGGAAACATTTTTTTTTTCTTCACTTTCTCTTTGTCATTGTTCTGTGATAGATAACAACATAACAAAGTGATGTTTTTGATATTTTTGGAAAGAAGAATCTTAATATAAGTGAAAAGAAGAATTCAATATAAAAAGTTCTTCTTCTTTTTTGGATTTTCCTGTTATTTCTTCTTCATTTTTTCACCATTCACAAAGCTTTTCTATAAAGTAAGGTATTATATCAATGTCTCTTCAGCTCCAGGCATAGATTTTTCATTAAATATTTCCTAACAAGTGTTATCTATGGATGAGCCTATGTCGTTTTTTGATTCAACTCTAGACAATTTTTTTACTTCATGCAGCTTCTCGCATAGTTTATCTATGTCTAATTCATAAAAAGATTTTTCCTTTCTCTCTTTTTCTATTCTTTCTCTCCTTTCTTTCTCTTCTATTTGTTTCTTCGTTTTCTCTTCTTTTGGTATGGCAAAAGCTTGCAATTTCTCTTTAAACTTTTTTTCTCTTCTTATAAAGTCTTTTTCTCCTTCTAGAATTTTTCTTCCTTGTTTGACAAGCTCTCTCAATTCTTCTCTGTTTTTTTTTTTATTTCTCTCATAGAAAGACGAAACAAATTTTATATAATTATACAAGACTAAGAATAAAATCCTAGCATTCTACTATCCAGTGCAGTTAAGTCTTCTTCTTTAAAACCTCTTGTTCTATCATCTTAGTCATATACTTAGTTAAGAACACATAATGTTGCTTTATAGATGGTCCTCCATCAAAATACTTTAAAAATAGTAATTGATTCTTACAACACTATCTTAAAGAATTTAAGATCAGAACGTAGACTTAAATTAAATTAGCTTATTTTTATAAAATATATATATATATATATATATATATATATATATATATATATATATATATATATATATATATATATATATAAAGAGATAAATAGATAAAAAGGTTATCAAGCCACTAAAATTTATACATTACAAAGTCAAACCATAATTTAATATTCCATGTGTATACATTAACTAAAATCAATATAATATATATTTTAAAAATATATAAAAATTGACCACCATCACAAGTGTTCCACCATATACAATCACTTTTTACCCTTAGATGAATTTAAGTATTAAATATTTTTGTAGATCTTTTGTATTTAATCTTTTTATTTTCTTTTGGTTCCCTTCAACAATATCATTGAAAAGACCACTAACATAAGAAAGGATATGAAAGATAGGTTAGTGTACACAAAATTTACAAACACAACAGAAATGTAAAATATGAAACCTTAAAATGTCATCTAAATTGTTCAAATTACTTAGTTTTTACATTCTATATTTTTTTGGATGCATTTTTTTTTATGTTTGCTAAGTGATTAGGTGGTGAATGATTAAATGAAGATAATACGAAGAATAATCAATCTAATTATTTTACTTCTTTCATGTTTAGGGTTTGAAAACCAAGATATAAACTAGATTTCTTGATATATTAAGAATGGTTATTAATAATGATTATTTTATTTTTTAAGGTGATCTTTATTGTTTGACATCTTTTTTAGTTTTATAAATTACAATAACATATTTGTATGATATTATACCTTTATATAGAATTATATGTTTGTATGATATTATAGTTTATTATAAAAGCATATTCAATGATAGTATTTTATTTTTTATATTTGCTTTGTGCTGGCCATTGTTATTCTAATGATCATGATCAACATTATTATTTAATTCTAGTAGAAAAACTAATTTCCTACCACTGGTAGGTAGGATAAGTGACAACCATAACTTTCGTACCTAGTTATGGGATGCATGTCTTTTAGACAAAACATGTATTTTTTTACTAGTAGGTTCATTAGTGTTACACATTTTCTTATAAAACATTCTTATACTGAGTTATATATATATTTTAATAAAACAATGTTTGCTCAGCATTGTTATTATAATTTTTCTTTAGTTTTCAAGACATCTAAACTTTCTAGTTAGTAATTATTTTAAGACATTATAAAGGTATCAAATATTGGGTCGAGCACTTTCTTAACAGGTCAAAAATTTAATCTTGACTTGACTCATCTGACTTAAGCCATAGAATAATTGATGTACTTTATAACAAACTTTTTCTCATAATTATTTCACTAGAAATCAAACTCTTTGATTGTGACTGATTTATCTACATTATAACATAATTGTACAACCTGTAAGTATCTTTCCATGAATAATTCACTACAAAAGAAAATTCAATTTACCTACCAATTATTATATACTGATCAAAATCTATAGTTAAATTTAACATTATTTATAAATTTTACCTATAGATCTAAATTACCTTTATCTTTACGAATTCATATCCATAGATAACCTATAGAAATCTGTAAGTAATTTTAATACTTAATATTATTATTTATATATTGTTATTATTATTATTATTATTATTATTATTATTATTATTATTATTATTATTATTATTATTATTGATATTACTATTACAATTATCAATATTGGTAATATTATAATATTAATGTTATTATTAACATCATAATAATATTATTATTATTATATATTATTATTATTATTATTATATATTATTATTATTATTATATATTATTATTATTATTATACATTATTATTATCATTATTAATACTATTATTATATTTTTAGTGTTTGTAATATAATCAATATTATTTTAATATTATTAACATTATACTTATTAATAATAATAATAATATTAGTCATAATAAGAATAATATTAATAATTAAAATATGATGATAAAATTGATCTATAGTGGTTGTAATTTCTATATGAATACTTATAAATTCGGATCCCCTGATTATCTATAGATTTCAGAAGATAATTATCTACGAATTTTTGTTAATGCAACTTTTTTTTGTTGGATTGCATATTTATTATTAGATCAAAAGGTATAATAATTAATTACGGTACAACTTTTTCACATAACAACTCAAACATTATGATTTAATTGTAACTTGATCCACTTTATTTATACTAAATGATAATTAATCACCCTACGACATCATAAACTATTTCATCTAGAACAAATTTTTTTTCTTCTGTCTTTATGAATGATTATATATTTCTATGCATGCTTAAAATTCTTGATGAATGATAGACCTAATAATATAGTAATATAATGTACGAGACATATTTATTCATGTAACTATGTCTTGAATTCAAATAGTTTGGATCTCAAAAATATCTATCAAATTAAGAATCAATGAACTTAATACTTGAGTGTCTCATAAAATTAAAAATGTGATCCGATTAAAGGACTTAATAAACTTCAAATATATATAAAAACATAAATGTTTACTCTAATATTATAATAATATTATACGGATAATAATTACAAGTTGCATTTTTAGGTGTTACATAGAACAGTACATTGTCCCAAAAATCCTTTGATGAACTTTAGATGATTTTCTCTAACATCAACTCCCAGTTGTCATGCGAGGTCAAAATGGTTCTCTACATAAACTACAATATTTTTAGGACTAACTGATCTGACTTATAATGACTACAATCTTAAAGTGAATACTTTCACGGTTGCAAGGTAAAGAAGCTTTTCTATAATTTGGATTGTATATTTACTACATGAACTTTTAAAGTTGTTTTTTTGTGTTGAAGTAGCGTGTCTTTTTGTTATTATTATTATTTTACTTCATTTGACTTCTAAAATAGTAGCTCTTAAGTTAAGAAAGTTTGCTCAATATAATATAATATATATTATATAATATATATATATATATATATATATATATATATATATATATATTAATTATCGTTTTTTATAGAATTACCAGTAAATATTATAGCTGTTTTGTTTTTGTGTGAGTAATATATGGTCCAAAAGTGTGGAATATCTATAAAAGATTTCTCAATCATTTCGTAGAGTAGTTTTGGTAAAGTGACAATGATACATATGTGTATCTATTACGCTTAACATTTGTTGTATTTATGAGATGAGATGAGTTTCTTGGCAAGGAGCCCAAGCTTCCTTAAGGTAATGTTAGTTTCTTTGAGAGTAAAACATCTTTGCTTTCTGGGTCATGCTGTTGACTCTTGGCAATAGTAGGCATTTCGAGTTTGTAAATATGGAGAAACTCATCTTTATGTTTTATTCTTAAGTTCGCACAGAGAAACATGATGCTAGAGTTGGAGAACCTACCATTGACAAGAACCACGTGATTGGTCGAAAGTGAAGGAAATTTCCTTTCTCATGGCAGCACCTTTTTGTTGATCTAAATCACGTTCCATGCATGCATGGAGGGTCACACAGCAATGCACGTGTGAGGAATAAAAAAGTGTTCTCTTTACCTACTCCATCAAAAATCTTGCTGTGTTACATATGTATACACTCTAGCCATAGGATGGGATTTTTTTTTTTTTTTTAAATTAAGTTATACCTAATATATGATTTAGAAACAAAGGAATGGTTTCAAAATTTGAACTCCATGTAAATTCGTAAATGGTTATTTTAAGAATCTTTTACAATTTTGTGATATTGCAAATCTTTTATATTGGCTGTTAAAAAAGAAACAAGGACTAATATACTTTTTCAAGAATTAAATGCTTTCTATTATATTGTTTTTTTTAAGAATTAAATTAATGGAAGTACTTTAAAATACTCCAATCATAATATAAAAAGAAAAGAAAAAAGTTCTCAAGTTTCTTATACAACAATCTAGTAATGGTTATACAAAAAAAACTGTCTTGAGATTACCTGGCAGATGAATATTTCGAAACTTCAACATACTCGCTTAATTTATAAATAAATATCTTTCATCGATCTATGCGTGAAAAATAGATTAACTCAAGTTGGATTTATATAATTGAAGTTACAATACAATAAACATTATATACATGTTAAAATTTTCATCTATATATTACTTTAATAAACTTTTACTTAATAAAAAGGTTTCTTAATACGATACTAAATGGCTTATTCCTTTATTAAAGGTGTATTTGTTTTCGTAAAATATACATTAATTCTTTAACATTTTAATAAAAGTGAGTTAAAATCTACTATAAAACTATTTTGATAAAATTAGAATTGTCTTAATTTTGTAATATATATATTAAAGATAAAATTAAATATTTATAAGTGATCTAATAAGAACTAAATAGTGGATGACACAAGAAAGTAAATTTAACTTAATCTAATAATAATTACTCATTCTTATATAATTTAAATTGGTCTTCCTTTTAATCGATATGCAATCTCAAGTTATCTCTATCCAAATTCCTGCACTGCTTCCTACATTCAAGATTTCTAATACATCAAGAGTTTTATAAAAGAAAATATTAATCTCTTTTATCTGAAATAATGTGGACTACTTACCTTATAGTAAGTTCATGAATGCAAATAACGGCATAGTATCATTACACAGTGCTCGTATAGATTAACAAAACCTATATGTATGGTGTTCCATATAAAATATATAAACATTATATAAAAATACCCATAAAACAAACTTCATTTAGACATGCTTACCCGTAAGTTCCAATGTACCAATCGTAGTGATGGCAACCAATAAACAATCATATCTCTTGAGACCTGTCTCCTGCTTACAACTCATTCAGAGAAGCAAAACAAAAGAGAAATTCTATCATACAAAAAACAGAGTTTCAGAAAATAATTTTATTTAAATAGTTCTTGTGTAAAACTACTAACACAGAATAAATTTAAACTACTAAATTAATAAAAGAAATAAGCAGAGGAACAAACCCCGTGATTCCCGACTATATAGGAAAATTAATAATAATAATAATAATAATAATAATAATAATAATAATAATAATAATAATAATAATAATAATAATAATAATAATAATGTGTGATATTTTTTTGACAGGCACGTGATGTGGATCATTAGATGTTTTCGTTTTGATGAGTTTGGGTGTGCATAGCCAGCACAGCGTCACTGACGCAGAAGCATCAGTGATCGATAAAATCACCAACCCATGTATGATCACACGCACAGACATACACGTGCATCAACAAAACCCACCGTCTTTGCTTCTTCACTAAATGAAGTATCAATTTCTTGGTTTCTCAATTCAACTGCCAGCTGCTCAGTAATGGTTACACCAGTTTAGTTATCAAAAATCTACATTGTGAAGTTTAATATTTTTTTTTTTAACAAATCAAAATCGTATTAATATTTTTTTATTTTCTAAGATATTAAATATTTTTGGCTTTGAAAATATTTCTTTTATAAATTATTAAGAGAATTAATAAAGAGACACTTGAGGAAGATAGATAATTTTTATTCTTATAATTAGCACTTCTAGAAAAAAAATATTTTACATAAACAAATATAAGTTTGAATTTCTCTTAATGGGATAGCTAATTAAGGAAAATAGGTAAATTTTATCTTTCTATTTTAAAGGATGCATTAAGTTTGTAGCTAATCTTTACCATCAACCCATGTATCAGTTGAGATTCTAACTTAGCTAAAGATACGAAGAAGAAATATATAATTAAGATTTAATAAAAAAAAAAATCAAAAGTATACATTCATAAGGGCAAAAAGTGACTTCAACAATTGTTTGTGATAGCCTAATTTTATCTTCAGTTATTAATTTTTTGTGGATACGATCTAACTAATTCAAGCATTTTAAAAGGTATAAAACTACAAACAAACAAAAAAATGATTATCATGCTGTCTAAATAAAAAGTACCCAAATAGACGAAAAGAGAAAACTTAGTTTAATTTAGAAGAAAATATTAGCTAGATATTTGTTAACACAATTTTATAATTAAGTAAATGTAGTGACCCCTACTAATGAAGTCTAATCAGTGCATCTCTTTCTTTAATATAATTGACATGAAAATAAACCAAATAATATAAAATAGGTTTGACAGAGTTAAGAACAAACCAGTAGTCCAAGAATCAAACCCATGTTTCTAATTTCTTAAAAAAAAAATATTTATGTATGTCAGGGATGGTCCACTGGAACATATAATACTACCACCAGTTAATTTTTATTGCAATTATACTTTATTAATTGTCACAAAAAATATTTATATCCTTATTCAAGTTGCAACAAAAAAGGATTGTATTCACATTGAAATTTAAACATATTCCTGGCATTGATGTCCATGCATATTTAAAAACATATATACATCAGCATTGTAAGATATGAAACTATATTATGGTTTACTCGTCTCACACAGGCATTGACTGAAGAAAGAGAAGCCAAGAGAGAGAAACGTATCTCATCAAGGAGCTCAAAATTCCACTGAAGATCACTGTAGGGTTTTTAACCTTATCACGTCACATATCCAGAGGTGTCCGAATTGTCATCATCGATTGTGCAACTATAAATATATATATAGCCGAGTTCATGTTTCTAGGATCAATATTTTAATCTTTTTTTTTTCTTTTTTTACTGTGAGGAAAAGCAACAGGAAAATGAAAAGCATATGAAAAAATTTCTCACCCCCAATTGTTCCTTTCTTGTTTTGATTTCACCAATTGACCTTTTATCCACACAACAGTGTATGTTTCTCTTGTGTTATAATCTTCAAGGAAATAGTAGCATATAAAGTTGGAAAATCAAGGTGTATAAGAAGATGGGAGAAAGCCGAGTCTCCCACTGTTCCAAGACAAGCCCTTCTAACATTGATGAAGAGGAGTGTGATAGTCATGCCAATGAAGATCAAAGCAAGCAAAACAACAATGGAGGAAGCTCAAGTAACAGCACAGTGGAAGAGAGTGAGAAAAAGATTAGACCTTATGTTAGATCCAAGTTACCAAGGCTGCGGTGGACACCTGATCTTCATCTTCGCTTTGTTCATGCCGTTCAACGGCTTGGAGGACAAGAGAGTGAGTTCCTTTATTTTGCTTTAGTCTTGGATTTGAATTTTCTATATTTGTCTTCAATTCCAGCAGAGGTATGCAGGAAGATAATATTTTACTGCTTCGTCTGATTTTTCATTCTTGGTTGTACAGGAGCAACACCTAAATTGGTTCTTCAATTGATGAATATGAAAGGTTTAAGTATTGCCCATGTCAAGAGTCATTTGCAGGTAATTATTAGATAATTCTCACAAATAAATTGTTAAAACTGTTTACTTAAAGTTCTCAAGCTTGGTTTATTTCTTTTCTTTCCATTTCTTTTTGCTAGATGTTTAGGAGCAAAAAGTTTGATGACCGAAATCAAGGTACATGATGTTCTTCTCTATTGCTGATTAAAAGAAAAAACGTTCTTCTCTATGAACATTTCAATGTCAATTAGTACTGATTAGGGTTTCTGATTACATATACCCTAATGAACACAACTTGATTGCATATATGTGACAGTATTCTCCGATCATACCAGTCTTGTTGAAATTGGAGACAAAAATATTTATAATCTTAGCCAACTTTCGATGCTTCAAGGGTATAATCCCAGTCAAAGTTCGTTTTACAACTACACAAACAATAACTATTCAAGGTTTGCTTCGATTATCTCAGAAACAATTTGTTTTTTTTTTTTTTTTGAGATAAAACATAATAGTATTCCATTAAAATAAACTAAACCAACTATGTTTCGATTCATTTAAATGTTCTTTCTTCTTTTTCAGTTACGGTTTCGGAGATGCTTCTGTTGGTATCTACGAAAAACTTGTACACAGACCTTTCGATAGGTCAAATGGAATTTCTCAGGCAGGTTCATCCATTTCTGTGGAACAATCAACAAGCAAAACCCGTGAACCAAAATATGAGTTTTTCTCATTTGGTGCTAATGAATCTCTATGCACAAGATTTAGCCACGTTGATCAAACCCCATCAAATAATATTATTCAACAAAGAGCACAATACATTGTGCCTATGAATCCAACAACAGAATTGAAGACACTGAAAAGGAAGGCTCAAGATACATCACTTGATTTGGATCTGTCACTGAAACTAAACACAAAGATGGATGCTGAAGGGACAAAATTGGAGGACCATGAAGTTCATAGCGACCTATCTCTTTCATTGTGCTCTCGATCCTCCTCTTCCAATCTTAGCAGCAGGTTGAAGCAAGCACAAGATCGATGTGAGAAATACGGGAAAAGGGCCAGTACTCTAGATCTGACTATGTGAATGAGACAAATTCTCAGTGAGATCTTGAGGTACTTGTCAGAAACTATGTTTTTTATAACCAAATTCTTACATTTATCTGACTTAGTTATGTTTGTTTTTTTGTCTCTTTCTGTATGTACTGTCAAATACATGAACTAGCTATAGATAAATCATGATTTTAACTCCATCACTGCATTCTTTTTTATAAGCAATTCCAGCATTTCCTTAACTGTCATATAAAATGCCAAAAGAGAAAATATAGTTACACCGAATTAAAGACCCAAGAAAAAGGATAAAGAAAAACAAAAGTCAAGTTTTTTGAGCATCCCAAGCTAGATATGATTTAGAGATATATATTTTTAGCTATACTAATGTGAGAAAGTGTAAAACTTGTTCACTACTTTTTGATGTAGAATTAGATCCTTTAGTGTTAAGCAATATTTTCATGTGTTACATATTACTATATATATATATATATATATATATATATATATATATATATATATATATATATATATATATATATATTATCTTAACTAAAATAAATACCACTATGTATCTTTAAATTATTTTTATTGATATGATACATCGTATTGTTAGTGATTATTCACAATATGTGAACTAAATCTTTAAGTTTTAGGCAAAATATACTACCAGTGAAAGCAAACTCGAGGCCTCATCTTTCGTATATAACAGTTTTCATAGTACTTGTTAGCAAGTGTTTTCGTTTTGTCTGACTTTATTATAACAGGTTGAGGATGTATAATAATTAAGATTTATTTTATTTTATTTTAGTGCAATCAAAATACGAAATAATTGAAAAAAAATGGCTCTTGCAGGTTTTATTATAAAATCTTTTATAAGGAATCCACCGTATGAAAACTGCAATGAACATAGAATTCACAGAGGATAGCTGTTACTATGAGTGTTTTCTTTATTTTGAACTATCGCACTTGAAAATGAATGGAAATAGGATTGAATAAAACATTTTCAGTAAGATGAAGATTCAGGTTTTTGGGTGATGAAATAAGTGTTTCTGCGTCTCATAAAAAATTTACCTTTTAGTCCATTTATGATTATTTTGTGACATGGAGTTGAGAATCCCATTCGTGAACACAAACAAATTACAAGTTTGAGTTTAATTTTCATATATTATTATTATTAAAAATGTCATACATATAGTGTACTGTTATATTAATTCACAAATTTGCGTTGTTACATAATTATTATAAAGTTAAATTTATTAAAGTATACTGCAATATATCGCTTGCATATAGTTTCTAAATTTTTCAATACAATAAGAGAATTCTTTGGAAAAAATTATCTACATTTGAAATAAGAGTTTATGATATAGCCAAGTTTTTTTAAATCTCTTATTTGCTTCATAAAACATTTACAATAAGCACATTAGACCAACACAGTAAAAAAAATTAAAAAAAAAACATTGTTTGTCTGGTTAAAATATATCATTTAAAAAAAAAAAAAAACTCAAACGAATTGTATATTAGAAATGTTTCTTCTAGGAATTCAATTATAAGTTGAAAGTTTTACATTAGGTGAAGATTAACAAAATGAATCATATGTAAGGAAAAAGACATATAATCTCGTTGCATTAAGATTTTGAATTAAAGATAGTATTGTAATCTCTTTCCTATATTAACTTATAACTTATTGATATCTAAAACTACAGTGAGTTTAACAAGTTTAATTTTTTATGAAAATATTATTCAAGAAATATATAAAACAAACATTTTAAATTTAGATTTTCAAAAAACTAAAAGTTTTCTTATTAATCAACAATGCCTTACAAAAAATTAATCATTAAACTTTAATTATTCAAGATATTTCTATTTTAAGTAACATATTTTAATGCACAATATTTTTTTATTTAGAGCATAAATAATTTTTATATATATAGGAAATATTTATTAAAAAATATAAAAGAAATCAAAGTTCACTAAAAGAAACAATCATTATTGAAAATTATCTATATATTTAACGCAAGAAGGGATGTTGAATTTTTTATTTTTTTTAATTTGTAGCTTTTCACTTATATCATCTGAGTTTGAGCAATCACATGACATATAAGTGAATATACTATGATAAAGTAAACAAATTTGCAAGTTCAGTTGTAACTTTTTCTCCTTCTTTAGATAGGTAAACAATTATACCATGTAATGTAAAAGATCAAGGAGAGAAAATATATTCAATATTTTTACACTGATTTGTCTTATTACCCATACTACGTTCAATTCTAAACCAATGAACCAAGTTCAACTAGGTATACAATTGCTACAAAGTACAATACAGTATTATCTTCCAAGCTACTCTTGGTTCAATAAAATATTCTTTCCCAAGCAACTCTTGTCCCAATGCAGTATTCTTTCCCGGGCCACTCCTACCTCAATCAATATTCTTTTACAAGAAACTCCTTACTCAAGACAATATAATGTTTGAGTAATCAACAAATCACGGTTTTTGCTTGCTAGAGAGAGTAGCTTCGGTGTATACTAGATTTGAACTCTCTCTACTAGTTTGCTAAAATGAACACAATTTGTGTTCTTACAAAGATTTTAGAGCACAAGAAAATTTTAGCACAGTTTCAACACTTCAAAATTATAACTCTTCTTCTTACTTCTTCTTTTTGAAGCATGTCTTTAAATAAACATAATAAAAAAATCACTGTATTTCCTTTTTTGGTCATTAAGTACCTTTGAGTTCTCTTCATTTTATTCTTCTTCTATTGTTTGATGAGATTTTACATCGAGAAAGCAGTAAATACATGAAATGTAGCATTAATTTATCTTCTCTTTCACGTAATCTCTTTGATAGTTTGTAGTACTTATCTTCCCCAATAGAAGAACCTTTTATACCAAACAATAGTAAAAGTGCACACCATACAGGATATATAGGTAAACTAGATTTTAAAATAGCTTGTGCCAAGAGAGTTGGCAAATGTTGTAGCTTTTCTCAAAACTTAAGAGATATTTGAATGGTGTATTGTTTTTGCACAATTCTTCTTTGTGACAGACATTTGAAGACATTCTCTAATTGAAAAAAAATTAAGATTTAGGAATATTCTTTTATCTCTTGTGAGCTCATGGTCTTTGATCATACTTATCATCTGATCTTCAATCTTCAACTATCAGACATTGTGGTTGGTCAATATGGTGTTCTTATGTTCTTATTTTTGTCTTATCAGACACAATTACTCTTGTTGGTTTAAGTACTTAATCAAAACAAAAACATATTAGAATTTTCTATTAATAATCCCCCTCTTTTTATGGTTCTTAAAACAATCAAAATTGGCATCAAATATACACCATTTCAATAGATCATAGATGTTGGGTGCTCCCCTTTTAACTTTTGCATCTTCTTCATAGATGACATCTCCTCCTGATCTTGGTCTTCTTCTCTTTTCTTCTTCTTAGAGGCTTTTCTTTAGATGAACATTGTCAAATGATGCCTTCATTTTCCTTTGAGCATGGATTCGCCTTACCCTTTCTCTATTTGTCTTATACTAGTATTTTACTCGTGCAACACTCAAAATTTAATTAAATCAAAATAAAAAAAACTATATCCATGTATTCTTTTATATTTTATTACTATTATTTACTAAATATAAGTTGGTAAGAACTCATAATTGATCCATGCATGAAGATGCAAATGACGTTTCTATTATCCGAGACTCAAATTTTACGTGATAATTATAAATATAACCAAAATATACCAAAAACACTTGTGAGTTAATATAAATAATTAAATATTGCACATATGTCGATTGATAATGATGACTGTAAAATATGTTTATCCAAGTTCAAGAGGAGGGTGAATTGAACACTTAAAAATTTTCGCAAACTGTTTGGAGAATGAATATTTTTTATAGAAAACCATTCAAGAATATATGTTAAGCAAATAACAAAGGTTCAACAAACAGTTTCAGTACAATATCAATCAACAAGATATAATAAACTGTAACCAGAAAACAGTTCTTGAAAAACGTAGTGTACTGTAAAAGCAGTTCTTGTAAAATTGAATCAAGAAATCAAAGAATTAGATCAACTTCAAGTTTATAATGATTTACTGATTAAAGAACTTTTCGTCAAATAATACAAACTATGTTAAGTGTATGAAAACAGTCTTTAATCAACAACTGTGAAAAATTAAGTTTTTTAGAAAACACATTGATGAACAATTAACCCAGTCAGTTGCGAACACTGTAGATTTACAGAAAAATGATATACTAGTTATTAACAGATTCAAAACTTGTTAATAGTAGACTATGTTTAATCAGATTATATGTTTTCAGAAGTTATTAAAAGTTTTCAGAAAGTTGATTATATTATTCAATTAGCAAGATTCAGTAGATTTTGAAAATTCAAGAAACACAACAAGATTTAACAAGAACAGTCAAGAGAGAGTAAGAAAGATTCAAGACACAACAGATTTATCCTAGTTCACCCTTCCACATGGGCTACGTCTAGTCCCTTACTCCACAGTAAGGATTTCCAATATAAAAAGATCAAACTATATCAGTAAAAAAACAACTTGCTCCCCGCTGCAAACAATCTACTAAACCTACAGCAGAACCCAGAACTATACAGACTCCACTGTATATTCCAGAACACCCCTTGTTGATCCCCTCAGCAAGTTACAACCTGTACAGAACCCACTGTACAGACAAAATTACCAACCCAGGTAACTCACAACAGAATAACCTTCAATGCAGTGAAAGAATTATCACAGTCTCAGCAATACAAGCACTTCTATACAACAGATTACAAAAGTAATAAAGAAAGGATATATAAGGCTTAGTCTGATGATCAAATCAGTGAAGAAACTGTCTCAGTCAACTTCAAAGCTCCAGTAGTAGTTCGAGAAATTAGTTCTTGATGAAAACGTTGATTGATCTTGATCACTAGACACGAAGGCACTTTTTCTCTCTTTGAAAACTCAAATGTTCTTGCTCAGAAAATTTTAGAATGATTTCCAATAATGTTTTCAAAAATCGTGCCAAATATTTATATACAACTGTTTTAAAAATTCAATCGATTGTTTTGGCAAATAGTCGATTGTGTTTCTTGGCTTAGTTAAAATAGTTAGTAAAAATGTATTTTCTGATTTTAATGATTTCTCAAATCTTTTATTAATTCAGAAAATACTTATGGAGCTTATCCTTGATTAAGATTGCATGCATCACTGATTTGAACTCAAACTTACCCCACAACACACACTCCTAGGTTCTAGACCGAATCTTTCAATCTTCATGCATTTCACATATGCTCACATGGTCTTGAACTTCTTCACTTGGTTGGCTTCACCAAATTATCACAACAGCCCACTGGTGCTAACAATGACACTTAAAGTATATAAAACAACAACAAAAAACATACAAAAGTTTTATAAACTATAATGTAAAAGTTATAATGTCAATCATTTAAAAATATTATTGGTATAACTTTAATTGATAAATTTATGATTCATGAATATAATTATACTTATATGTAAATGATTTAACATAGAGAGGAATAGAGAAACTAAAACACGAAAAATCATACTTATATGCATAAATTTACTTTTATATTAACGTGATTTGTTTCCAAACACCTCGGCTAGGTCTCCCATGCAACCAAATACATTGGCCAACCTTTCCTTAAACCTAAAAAACACCTCGGCGAGATTTTCAATGCATCCAAACACCTTGGCCAAGTCTCCCATGGATCCAAATACCTTGGTCAACCTTCCCTTAACCCTTAAAAACACCTCGCCCAAGTCTCCCTTGCATCCAAATACCTTGGCCAACCATCCCTTAACCCTTAAAAACACCTCAGTCAAATTTTCAATGCATCCAAACTCCCCAACCAACCTTCCCTTAACATTTAAAAATGCCTTGGCTAAGGCTCCCTTGCATCCAAACACCTCGGTCAATCGTTTCTTAACCCTGAAAAACACCTCGGCCAACTCTTCCTTGTATACAAACACCTCAACCAACCTTCCCTTAACCCTTAAAAACACTTTGGCTAAGTCTCCCTTGCATGCAAACACCTCAACCAACCTTTCCTAACCCTTATAAACACCTCGGCCAAGTTTTCCTTGCATTCAAACACCTTGCCCAACCTTTTTTTAACCCTTTAAAACACCTCGGCCAAGTTTCCCTTGCACTCAAACAACTTGGCCAACCTTCCGTTAACCCTAAAAAACACCTCCGCCAAGGCTCCCTTGCATCCAAACACCTTGGCTAACCTTCCCTAAACCTTGAAAAACATCTCGGCCAAGGCTCCCTTGCATCTAAACACCTCGGCCAACCTTCCCATAACCTAAAAAACACCTCGGCTAAGTCTCTCTTGCATCCAAACACCTCAGCCAACCTTCTCTTAACTCTTAAGAACACCTTGGCTAAGTCTCCCTTGTATCCAAACACTTCAGCTAACCTTTCCTTAACCCTTGAAAACACCTCAGCCAAGTTTGCCTTCCATTCAAACACCTCGGTCAACCTTCCCTTAACCCTTAAAAACACCTCGATCATGTCTCCGTTCCAACCAAACACTATGGCTAACATAGCCTTAACCCTTTAAAAAACCTCGACCAAGTATCTCTTACATCCAAGCACCTTGGTCAATCTTCCCTTAACCCTAAAAAACACCTCGGCCAAGTCTCCCTTGCATCCAAACATCTCGACCAACCTTATCTTAACCCTTAAAAACACCTTGGCCAAGTGTCCCTTGCATCCAAACATCTCAGCCAACCTTTTCTTGACCATTGAAAACACCTCGGTCAGGACTCCCTTGCATCCAAACACCTCGGCCAACCTTTTCTTAACCCTTAAAAACATCTCGGCCAAGTCTTCCTTGTATCCAAACACTTCGACCAAGCTTTCCTTAACCCTTAAAATCACCTTGGCCAATTCTCCCTTGCATCCAAACACCTCGACCAAGTTTCCCTTGTATTAAAACACCTTGGCCAACCTTTTCCTAACCCTTTAAAACACCTCGGCCAAGTTTCTCTTGTATTCAAACACCTTGGCTAACCTTCATAACACCTCGGCCAAGGCTCCCTACATCCAAACACCTCGGCCAACCTTCTCTTAACCCTTAAAAACACCTCGACCATGTTTCTCTTGCATTCAAACACCTTGGCCAACCATTTCTTAACTCTTAAGAACACCTCGGCCAAGTCTCTTTGCATTTAAACACCTCGGCTAACCTTTCCTTAACCCTTAACAACACCTGGACTATGTCTCCCTTGCATCCAAACACCTCAGTTAACCTTCTCTTAACCCTTAAAAACACCTCGGCCAAAATTTTTAATGCATCCAAACATCTCTGCCAACCTTCCCTTAACCCTTCAAAACACCTCAGTCAAGTTTCCCTTGCACTCAAACATCTTGGCCAACGTTTCCTTAACCCTTAAAATAACCTCGACCAAGTCTCCCTTACATGCAAACACCTCGACCAACCTTCTCTTAACCCTTAAAAACACCTTGGCCAAAATTTTCAATGCATCCAAATACTTCGGTCAACCTTCCATTAATCCTTAAAAACACCTCAGCTAAGTTTCGCTTGCATCCAAACACCTAGGCCAACCTTTTCTTAACCCTTAAAACCACCTCGACCAAGTCTCCCTTGCATGCAAACACCTGGGCCAACCTTCTCTTAACCCTTAAAAACACCTTGTCCAAAATTTTCAATGCATCCAAACACTTCGGTCAACCTTCCATTAATCCTTAAAAACACCTCGGCCAAGTTTTCCTTGCATCCAAACACCTAGGCCAACCTTTTCTTAACCTTTAAAAGCACCTCGACCAAGTCTCCCTTGCATCCAAACACCTCAACCAACCTTCCCTTAATCCTGAAAAACACCTCGGCCACGTCTCCTATTCATCCAAACACTTCAGCCAAGCTTCTCTTAACCCTTAAAAACACCTCGGCCCAAATTTTCAATACAACCCAACACCTCGGCCAACCTTCCCTTAACCTTTAAAAACACCTCGGCCAAGTTTCCCATGCATCCAAACACCTCGGCCAACTTTTCCCTAACCCTTAAAAACACCTCGGCCAAGTCTCCATTGCATCCAAACACCTCGGCCAACCTTCCCTTAACCCTTAAAAACACCTCGGCCATGTCTCTGTTGCAACCAAATACCTTGGCCAACATAGCCTTAACCCCTAAAAAAGCCTCGACCAAGTCTCTCTTGCATCCTAACACCTCGGTCAACTTTCCCTTAATCCTAAAAAATACCTCGGCCAACCTTCCCTTAACCCTTAAAAACACCTTGGCCAAGTCTCCCTTGCATCCAAACACTTTGTCCAAGCTTCCCTTAACCCTTAAAAACACCTCGGCCAAGTTTTCCTTGCAGTCAAAAACCTTAGCTAACCTTCTGTTAACCCTTAAAAACACCTCGGCTAACTTTCCCTTGCAAACAAATACCTCGGCCAACCATCCCTTAATCCTTAAAAGCATCTCGGCCAAGTCTCCCTTGCAACCTAACACCTCGGCCAACCTTTCCTTAAGCTTTAAAAACACCTCGACTAAGTCTCGCTTGCATCTAAACACCTCGGCCAACCTTTTCTTAACCTTAAAAACACCTCGGCCAAAATTTTCAATGTATCCAAACACCTCGGCCAACCTTCCCTTAACCCTGAAAAACACCTCGGTCAAATTTCCCTTGTATTCAAACACCATAGCCAATCTTCCTTTAACCCTTAAAAATACCTCGGTAAAAATTTTTAGTGCATCCAGACACCTCGGCCAACCTTCTCTGAACATTATATACATGAAACCTATTTCTACTTTAAAGAAATCTAAATCAAATAAGAATGTCAAAAATAACTATAAATAGTATCGTCTTCAAACATTTTGATTCTACAAATAAATAAAAAATATATATAATTATTAATAGTTTATATATATATATATATATATATATATATATATATATATATATATATGTAATAGACATATTAATGATAAATTTTAAATATAAAAGAACTTACTCTAATTTGATGAAATATTTGAAGTATTAGACACTCTAATAAATGATAAACCAGTCCTTTTTTATATTTTATCTGGATTTCAATAATATTTTCTATAAGTACAAAATTGTTTTAACTTATATACAAAAATTATTTCATTATTTTATTATCTTTTCTAGTTATTTTTATATAAATAATAATAATCATGTGTAGGAACAGCTGGCTCCAGAAGAGGGGTTGAATGGAGCCTGAACTCAATTAGCTATAAACAAAAACCACCAAGCAAGATTGTCTAAGCCAATAACATATAAGCACAGATAAAGCAATTTTATACTGGTTCACCCTAATCTCTTGGGCTACGTCCAGTTCTCCCTTGAACAAACCGTTCAAGAGGTTTCACTATTCAACAAATAGTTACAACGAGTACACAAACCTCTCCAAGTTACAACGAGTACACAAACCTCTCCAGATTATAACGGGTACACAAACTTCTCCAGCTTATAGCGAGTACACAAACCTCTTCAGGTCATCACGAGTACACAAACCTCTCCAGGTTATACCAGTCTCAATCTCCCCTTGAGATCAAGACCACTTAAGATTAAAAGAAACACTCTCAAAAGAGAGAACAATGAAAGCTCACAAGGGTTTACTTCACAAAGGTGAAGAATTACACAATGGTTTCACACAACCCAAAACTCTATATGCTCTTTATAGCAGTTTGACAATAAACACTCAGTATATTTTCTTCAAATGTATTGTATGATGTTTTTCTCTTTTCGCTTCTCCTTGTTTTTTCTTCAACTTGAACTTGCTCTTCTGTATGTAGCTTTTTAGAAACTAGCCGTTGAGATGCTTGAATAGAGCAATCTTGACTTTCTCATGTATGAAGCTCAAACCAAAAATATTTGTCTATTTTTCACACTGCATTAAACTTGATTAATTCTGTATCAGACATAATTTAAAATAACATAGAGAAATTATATTTGAGATACTCATCAATAGTTTGAATAATTTCCATTATGAACAGATTTTAACATTAAAGCACATCATGATATAAAATCAATTAATCACATCTAAATACTCCATAATAATTTGAATAATTTTCATTATGAACAAATTTGAACGTTAAACCACAATATGATATAAAATCAATTAATCACACTTAAATGCTCCATAATAATTTGAATAATTTTCATTATGAACAAATTTGAACGCTAAAGCACATCATGATATAAAATCAATTTAAATTAAATTAATAACATAAAAGTAAATAGTAAGAAAACTTATCTTTTCATGGACCATGTGTGTGCTGCTCTTTAATAAAAAAGTAACTGAACAAAGTATATAAATCATCAAATATAAATATATACTTGAGTTTTGTTATCATCAAAACTTTATCAGGTGATTTGATAATCTAAAGGGACTTTGGACCGTCTAATATTCAACATAATGCATAATGAAACGGGTGTCACAGTTTTAGAATAAGAATCCTTATAAACAAAAAATAAATAATTAAAACTTCAGTTCTTTAATCTTTTGGTTTCTTTTTCTATTTCAATAAAAATTGATCAAATAAAGAAAACAACATTTTGATTACAAAGAGTAAAAGTTTTTAATATCAACAATTTTTGAATAATTAAATAATATATCAACTTACAATTGAAATTGTTCAATTTTTGTAAGATTAATATTAAATAGCTCCCCTTAATTGTTCTCATCCTAAAACTTAACCCCTCTTTGTCTGCACCTCCCACTCTTTTACCTCTACCCAACGCAACCCTACTATCTCCTTTCTAATTATCCTCTCTTGTCCCCATTTTTGTTGTGTGTTGCAGAGCGTATGGAATTGGAGTTGAAAATGGAGTCAAAGAGTTACATGAATGTGGATAACTTTTGAATTTGAAATTTGAAAATATAGGAGCATAGAAGGAGGGAGGCACGAAAGGTTTCATGGAGCTTAAAGGTATGGTAATGTTCTACAGAAGAAAGCAACTGTATAACAGAAGAAAGAAACTGCAATTATGTAGTGCTAGCGTGATGGAGGGAAGATAGTACATCACAGTACACTAGTGAATGCTAAGAAGGGAAGAATATCCCCACAAGTAAAATTAAAAGTGGGCCCTTACTCTCTTCTCACACAATTTTCCAAATTTTCTCATTCATTTCCTACTTTCTCTCTTCTCTACATCATCTTCTCTACATCACAGTAATAATTATTTTTTTTCACCTCTGTTCTTCTCTACCAGCACCCTCTACCAGCTACATCACAATAATAATTATTTTTTTCACCTTTGTTCTTTTTACCAGCACCCTTGAGCAGGTAGCATTATATTATAGTATATTATAAAGAATGGTACAAAGTTATGATATTTTTGAAAGAGTTATTTGAAATAATATAATGTGCTTTGTACTGGAAATGGATGTTGTGAGTGGTGCATGTAGATAAAATATGTTGGGGAATGTAACTTTTGCCAGAAGATATTAAAGTGCACGTTCATCATAAAAAGTTGCTTGCCTGAACTATGTCTCGACAAAAGCACCCACTTCTCACTTGATTTATATATTATTAAAAATTTTAAATGTAGAATTTGAAGCAAAAAAAAAAAAAAAAATTCAAAAGCCAAAAGGTCTTATTATAGCTTTTGAGAAAATACTTGGCAGATTCCTTCTATAATAGTTTGGTTTGGCATAGAGTTGCGATATAGTATAAACTTATACTGATATATAATAGATGTAATCAAGCATACCGTATCAGATCAAAATCTAGAATGATACATTCTATATAATAAAAATTTCAAAAATAATAAAACTGGACTCTGTATGATTGTATTGAAAAAAAAATCCAACTCTTGATGCCAAAAAATGAATCTTATGTTTGATACAACAATGAGCTAATGGATAAATCCTGTGTTGTCATTCATGACACATGTTCACCTACCCTCAACTAAAGATTCAGACCAAGTAAGAGACATTGAGGAAGAGTTACGAATATCTTGAAAACTTGGGTGTGAAGCATAGCTAAAGTACTGGGAACACTCAGACAATATATCCCTTGATTTCAACTGTTGGAGCAAATAACTATCCATATTCTCAATTTTTGAATCATCGATCTCGTTCTTCCCCTCTAGAACATTCACCACTTGTGTCATTGTGGGCCTCAACCCAATTGAATTAACTGCACAGAAAAATAAACAAAATGATTAAAGATTGTCAAAAAAGTTGTTCAGGTGGAAGGACAAATACCTCGAGAGGCATGAGAGCTTTTGGAATGATCCTGTACATGGAGTGAGGGTAAAATGAGAAAAAGAAACAAACAAATGATGAGACAATGTCATCAATTATCAGTGACACTAAAAAGTAATATTCTTTTTTCTCTATGCACGTACCCCATGATATGACAGCCTCCATCATACACTCTATGAGATATTAAGCCCATGAGCCCAACACTGCCCCCACCATATACCAAGTATAAGTTCCTCTTTACCTGTAATTCACACCATAAGATAAAAACATAAACAAAATGATGATGAAAAATTCTTCACTCTACGTGTGCAGGCCACAAAACGCATTCATACAAAATTGTTAAACATTACAAATCTCACACGTTGTCATTTTCATGAGAAATGTGCTTCACAGCAACCTCCTACCCTCCTCTTAGAACACCCTTGTAGACTTTCACATTCCCACCAACCGCAATCACATTCTCCTCAGAGAACCCCTTTGTTGTTGTCTCAATTTCTTCATACAACATTTTGTATGGCCAATACTCCAGCTCCCAATCTTCCATTTCCTGCCTCTTCCTTTCTCTCCTACGCTTCCTCTGAATCAAAATCAGTGCCAACAAAACCAAGAAACAAATAACAAATAAAAATCAAATTACTTCTTAAAGTATAATATTTTTATATTAAAGCATTCTCTTTCATTATTCATGGTGTAAAATGCACATATAAAACTTGTAAGAAGTAGCTTAAGTTGAAAATCTGCATAATATACCATATAGATCATGTAATAAAGCTTGAAACTGTAAGATGTGAAAAAAGAATAATTTAACCACATTTACGAACCTCCACCCCTCCTCTTAAAACACCCGTGTAGACTTTCCCATTCCCACCAACCCCAATCTCATTCTCCTCAGAGAACCCCTGTGTTGCTGCCTCAATTTCTTCATACAACATTATGTGTGGCTAATACTCCATCTCCCATTCTTCCCTTTCCTGCCTCTTCCTTTCTCTCCTATGCTTCCTCTAAATCTAAATCAGTGCCAACAAAATCAAGACACAAATAACAAATAAAAATCAAATCACTTCTTAATAACATCTGAATGATGATAGAAAAACTTATTTACAATCAAAAATTTCAAATCGTGAAAACACTTTGCCCAAATCTTAAGCCTAAGAAAATCCTAAATAACATCAAGAAATCCCCAAACAACATAAATGTCATGTAGATCTTACCTAATGTCATCCTCCAAGTCCAAGTCAGTTCTCATGTCTTTGAGATGAGAAGGATGAGACCGTCAGAATGAAGTGTGCGAATAAGGGGAAAGATTGAGAATAGGGTTTGGAAGGTGAAAGGGTGAGACCGAATGAAAACGCAAGAGAAAGAGAGAGTGTGTGTTGTCATAGTGGAGAGAAAATGAGAAAGGCAGAAGAATATATGAAGAATAGAATTAGGGTTTTTGAAATTTGAATTTTGAAAATGTGAATGAGAGAGAATGAGGGAGGCCTAGGACAACAGTCTCTTATTGTGTGGTCCATGGGTCGTAAGGAGGAAAGGCCACGATTTGTACTTTATTGAGTGACACGTGTGTAATTTTCCTATTTGGGTAAAACTTTTGAATGATTTTTTTTTGTTTTTTTTTTACAAAATTGTCGTGTGTGCTACCTGTAATTGTATTATATATAGATTCTTAAGGCAATTTTACTTTTATCTCTCCCCCTTCAACATAGAGGTAGTGTCTAAAAGGTAGAACACCACACAACATATGGGTAATACAGTTGATCTTTTGTTGTTAGAAAAAGATAGCAGTATTTTGTCTGCATTATGCATAATCGAGTATTGGATAAGAAAAAGTGATTTCAACAAAAGGTGTGGAAGGAAGGGTGTTGACATGTTAGAGAGATTTCTCTTCCTATTAAAGACCACACGTATAGTATGCAGTGAACTAAAATATGTGAAATAGAAGTAAGTCATGGGGCATCTAAAGCACTGGGTATTTCTCTATGAGTGATGCCAACAAGCTACATGTTAGCTAACTTGAAGACTTCTACGTTAGATCATAAGAATCTTCGCCTTCATCTAAAAGAACCTTTTTTTCCCTTGTAAAGATGGAAAGGTACTTGCGTCTAAGGGCAATCTACTGTAAGCATGTAAGATGTTGAAGAAGTGATGTAGTGATGTATCGAACCAAAAGCAAAATAGTTACTTTTCATAGGATGTTGATTTTTCTAAAGGGACTCGTTGTCTTCTGAGTCTATCCTCATACATTCGATATCCTATGATCTATATGGCTCAAAAATCTTCATATTCTTCTCATTCATCAAAAAATCTTTATTATTATTATTATTATTTGTGACCGAATTAGTGACTGATTTTATAATTGAATTTATAATCGAAATTAGTGACCGAATGTGTGATCAATTTTGTTACCGAATGAGTGATTGATATCAATGATTGAATGTGTGACCGAATCATTGAGCGAATCAGTGATTGAATCTTTGATTGAATCAGTCACCGAATCAGTGACTGAAATCAATTACCGAATCTGTGACTGAATCTGTAACCAAATTTTTTTGTCATTGATTCGGTCACTAATTTCGGTTACTATTAAGTAATTTTCTAGTAGTGCACAAACAGTCAATACTATACAATGTTACCATCGTCTGACCAATTAATCATTTGTGAATTCTACTAAATTCAAGTTAGATTTAATAAAATGAAATCTTTAACGTCTTGGTGAAAATATTAGCCCATTACTAATCCGTCTTAGCAAATTTTAATTCAAAAATATTTTTTTTAACATAATCATGAATGAAGTGATATCTCACTTCTATATGCTTAGCCTTTGAATGCTAGATATGGTTCCTAGATAAATTGATTGCACTAATGTTATTGCAAATTACATGTATATTGTTTTGAAAACTAGAGTAATGTTCAAGTTGATACTTCACCCAAAGAAGTTGAAAGTAGTAGCCTGCGACTGACATGTATTTTGCTTCAGAAATTAAATTTTGCTTCATTCTTAACCAAGATATGAAACATGATCCAAGGAATTGGCATCCTCCACTTGTACTTTTTCTCTCAACTCTGTCCCTGATATAGTCGGTATCATAGAATCCTTCTAGTATGAAACTACCATTTTTTCTTGAAACATAGACACAAATTAGGGGACCCCAAAAGTAGAAAATATCATTTTTTACTTCAAGTCAGATTTTGTTGGATCTAATGGAAACCTTACACCCAAACAAACCCTATGCATAATGTTAGGTCTGCTAGAAGTATAATAGAGTAGAGAGTCAATCACACTTTCATAGATAGTCTAATCTACTTTCTTAACATTCTCATCCTTTGTAAGAGGTTTAGACGTATGCATTGGGTTCATGACAGGCTTTGCATCTAACATGTTGAACTTCTTCAACATTTCCTTAATATATTTTTGCTAATGGATTATGATGTCTTTTTCTCTTTGTCGGATCTGAAGTCCAAGAAAGAACTTGAGATCGTCCATTAACTCAAAAAATTCATTGAACAAGACTTTATTAATAGCTCGAAAAATGATATCATCTACATAAACTTGAACAATGATGAAATCCTTGTTGCACTCTTTTTCTTAATAAAGTCATGTCAAACTTGTTCCTTTCAAAATTATTTTCTAAAGAAATGTTGCTCAATATGTCATACCAAACTATTAGAGCTTGCTTAAGATCATAGAGAGTCGTTTTAAGTTAAGAAACATGGTTATATTTAAAAATATCTTCAATACATGGTTGATTATATCCATGTGCTACCAATCTAGCCTTATTTCACATCACTTTACCACTTTCATGTAGCTTGCTTTTGAAAACTCATCTTGTACCTATTATACTTTGGTTAGATGGAGGGGATATTAGGGACCATACATAACTTCTTGTGAACTAGTTCAACACTTCTTCCATTACAAGTATCCAACTTCATCTTTGAGAGCTTGCTCTGTATTCTTGGGTTTTATATGAGATACCGTAGACAAAATTGATCCATTTCTGAAAGATGATCTGGTACTTAAACCTTTATTTCTTTCTCCCATGATCTCATCTTATGTTTCTTTTGAATTAATTGATTGTGTTCAAGTGGTCATTCATGCGATGCTTCAACCTTATCTGAAACCTTTTATTCGTCTGATCCTTTTACTGTGCCAACAAATAGATCTTCATATGTTCTTCTCTCACTAAGTCTACTAATCTGCATATTTGGAAGATCACTTTCAAGATTACATAGTCTCTTATCAGGCGAAGGGAACTCATTAAATTTAATTGTGAAAATAAAGGAGAAAATAATCATAAATTAATCTCCCTTGTGTAAAATACACACATAGGGACTGTTTATTTATAGATGAAAATAATAACAGACTAATAGAAAATATGGGCTAAGCCCATTATATTAAACAATTCCCCTCAAGCTGGTGCATATAAATCATATGAACCAAGCTTGTTACAAATATAATCAATTCTAGGTCCCTATAAAGATTTAGTAAAAATATTAGCTAACATATCATTTGAATTAACAAATGCAGTCTTGATGTCTCCTAATATAATTTTCTCTCGAATGAAATAACAATCAATCTCAATATGTTTAGTCCTTTCATGAAGACAGGATTTGAGCAAATATGAAGAGCAGCCTGATTATCACATATAAGTGTCATTTGAGTGGCTTCTCCAAATTGTAACTCTTTAAACAAATGTTTAAGCCTAATACCTCACAAGTAGCTTAGGCCATAACCAAATTATTATTGTTACTATTATTATTTTATTTTTTTATTATTAATACTTATTATTAAAATTATTATTATTATTATTATTATTATATTCCTATTCTTCTTATTATTAATATTAATATTATTATTATTATTGTTATAATTATTATTCTTATTGTAATAATCATTATTATTACCATTATTGTTACCATTATTATTATTATTGATATTATTATAATTATTATTCTCATTATTATTATTATTATGATTAGTAATAATA
>Ga0209700_100606_pt1 | contig 69484 bp, 47 predicted proteins | sample SiratroredBW_FD_187528 | JGI IMG/M metagenome (GOLD analysis project Ga0209700, IMG submission 187528) | Root nodule microbial communities of legume samples collected from California, USA - Siratro red BW (SPAdes) (version 2) | ecosystem: Host-associated > Plants > Roots > Nodule | place: USA... | reverse complement strand
TACATCATACCATACATAAACATTCATTCCATCCAATTCATATTTAATAAAATAAATAATTACAATATTTATAAAAAAACAATCAAACTAGCTTTCCTTAGCAAGTATCATCACTTTAAATAAATTTCTATTTCAAAGGAGACAAACATTTATAAAAACATACATGCAACTAGCTTCCCTTACGTCTATAGAGTAGAGATACTCAAAACCCTAAAATCACAAACAACCTAACTCTGTTCAAGAATCTGATCGGACACTCTTGATCTACTCAACGCTAGGAATCTAAGGGTGTCTTCTGATTGTCAATCTGATAATCTATAAGATCGCAAATCTAGAGAGAAGGTAGAAAATTTTAAAAATATTTGTTTGAGAGATGGTGGTTTTCATAAAACTGTATATCTTCTTAAAAAGAGAGAGAGTTGGTAGTTTTTATTAGAATAAAACAAAATATTTTTTTAGAGAGATAAAATATCTTCTTAGAGAGAATATCTTCTTAGAGAGAGAGAGTTGGTGGTTGTTATAAAAATAAAAAGTAAATAACTAACTTTTACTTAAACAACTTTTCTGTTAAAAAAAATAGTTGTTATCTTATTTATCTCTAAAACTAGATTTTAAATTAGTTTTTATTCTATAGATATTTTCTAAGATATTACATGTAATAAGTGTATAAGTGTTTTTAAAAAATATTATATTAGTCCCTTTTAAAATTGTGTTGGAACCGTGTTAGAATTATTATATACTTAAAAAAATGTCTTTTGAAATGTACACTTCACCGATATGTGTCCTAGGAATGTCATACGCGTGTCAGTGTTCGATGCGTGTCAAACACGAGACACGTCACTTAAAAAGGAGTGTTTGAGCTTTATAGGTGTGCCTGCAATGTTAATAAAGTGGTATGCCTAGGTTTATTTGATCATGGGTATTGTTTGAGTACCTTCAGCTGGTGTTACATTTTATCTTTCTGGAGGGAGTTTTTCGTGTAATGATTGAGTGCTCAATCCTACGTCTAGCTACTGTACTTTTTTTTAATCTTTATATGGGGTATATTAAAGAGTGTGTAAGTGAGACCACAATGCATGCGGGTCAACCTTTCTTTCTCTATCCATGTACGTGTTGTTTTGGTGCATATGGAGCCACTAAGGACAATGAGTTGTTGACACTCACCAAAATAATCGTGGTGCATTGATCACTTGTTAATCCCTACGTGTGAGACCACTTTTAGGCTTTGGGCTTTGGTTTATTTTGTTTCACGAGTAATTATTTAAATCATGTGGGAGACCTTTCTTGTAGTAATTTTGATAAGGAATATTATACTGTCATGTGATTGGTTTCTTTTCATTGTGCCATGGATATAGGCTTTGTGTGCTAACTTTTTTGGTGCATGCAGAGGTTTCTGGGTGGGCATGATAGAATTTGTAGGTGGGCCACATAGGTCATTTTATTTCTTTCTTCGTTGCCTCATTCACGTGCCAAAAAAGGAACATGGGACCATTATTTTTCTATTTTTATGTGTTTTTTTTTTCTCTCTTTGGCTCTTTTACAAGAATATGGGAGTCACCATTTAATTTACGCGTGCGCATATTTTTAGAGTAATGTTATATTGACACTGTGAAGTTTTAACCCCCATTTGACACCCGGGTAATTTCATCAAATCTTCATACGTGGCAAGGATATTTTTGTCAACTGAAGGTAACGTAACGCGTAAGGACAATTTGGTCTTCTCGTTTGATGTGGAAATGGGTTTAGGTGAGGGTATATGAAATGATGCCGCGAAATGTTTGAAATCAAATGTAAAGAAGAGAAGAGATGTGAGAGAACTGAGAGCTTGTGTGATAGAGACAACAAAGAGCTTGCATGTTCGTTAGAGAATCAAGAGCTACGATTTTTAGCAATTGTATTACAAGCGGAATCATTTGGTCTTCAACATTTGTAAGTAGTTTATTGATTGTGTTTTTGTGTGTTGAGGTTGGCATTGTATGGATAAATAGGGTATTTGTCTGTGGCATTGTTGAAAACATTTGGTAGGTGAAAAAAGCTTAGAAGGTTTGCCGTTGTGGAAAAGTTTTTGATTTTTAGGGTTTGGCTCGACATTTTTGAAGGAGAAAATGTTTTATTGGTGAACTACACTCAATATTGTTACACGGATAATGATTTTTGAGTTATACAACGAAATCAATGAAGTAAGGAAGTTTGGAAACACACTTTTTTGGGGGAAAAAACTGAAGAGTTGCATGTGGTGTATTTGAGTAGTGGGTTGTGGATTGATAGCACAAATTGTTTGATGTTATTTGGTCTTATGAAATTGCTTTCACTTTTGCAGGATTACAAAAGTTCAACTAAGGTGTCCCCTTGTTAAAGCTTGGTAACCTCTGATGTTTTGAAACTCAAAACCAATATTAATGAGCAGAGGTGTATGAAATGAATATAGTTTGGTCAAAATTGTTTTTGTTAGAGCATTTAAAACATTCCTATTACGGGAAAATTGTTTCCCTTAGATTACTTCTATTTGGGAAAACTAATTTCAGTTTACAAAACATTTCAAAAAGTTGATCTCTGTAATTGATTCAAATTTCAAATAAAATTAAAAGAATTTACTTTGATCACAGTCACTAGTCACTGATTTTGGAAGATAAAAGAAGCAATCAACATCTTCTAAAAGTTTCCACGAGTTTCCAGCTTAGCATTTAATTCACAATAAATTAAAATAGAGAATAGCAAATAAATTAGATTTTACAATTCAATCATATTAAATAATTAATAGAATTTTCTTTAAAAAGAAACTTCTTTAAACAGTTGCAAGATAATTGTGATTAATTCAGTTGCAAGATAATTGTGATTAATTCAAGAACATAATTTGAGAAGTTTAAACTTTCAATTCTCATTTAATTGCTAACTGCATTATATATAATCATATATATATGTATATCCTTTTCAAAGAAATCCGTGCATCTTACCAAATTTTGAAAACTTACCATATAATAACACATTAATCGTTGAATGCTACATTCAATTTTTAAATAGCAGATTTCAATTCTCGATAATTTAAATTTGAATGAGAGAATAAATAAAGATAGTAATTAAAGACTTTAAAGAATATATATTCAAGTTAGCAAACAATCTTTATTTTTGACGACACTTTTCTCTGAAGAATTATTTTATACCGGTTAACAAGATAATAATTATTATAATTAATCAATCAATTACGTCTTAATTTCAAATAATTGTATCATCTACCATGAGTGAATCTTTAAGCACTTTATATGCATTCAATTTGAAATTTGCAACATTCAATGCTATTAAATACACATCAATGTAGTGCACAGAAATTAAAACTAATTTGAATTTGATTTAAAATAAAATTTTGCATTATAAAACCATATTTAAGACCTTTTAAAAATAATAAGAAATAAGTATAATTAATTAGATCAATTTCTAATGTGATTAACAATTTGAATTCAAATATGTCGTTTAATGAAATTATATATGTATATGCTTTTATTAAAACTGATTTACTTTTTAATTTCAATTATAAATACAAATAAATAGTAAGTTAAGAATTTAAGAACTTAATTTGAGAAATGGTCCTCGTGAACACGTATGAGTTCAGTCACCAAAAATTCAACTAAGGTGTCCCCTCGTTAAAGCTTTAGGGTAACCTCTAATGTTTTGTAAGCTCAGAATCAATATTAGTGAACAGAGGTGTATGAAATGAACATATTTTGGTCAACGAAAGCGTGATTAATCCTTATTATGGGTGTAATTGAAGAAGTTAAGAACTTTATTTGTGAAAATGGTCCTCATGAACACGTCTGAGTTCAGTCACAAAAAGTTCAACTGAGGTGTCCCCTCGTTAAAACATGGGTAACCTATAATGTTTTTTGTAAGGTCAAAATCAGTATTAATGGCACAGAGGAGTACAAAATGAACATATTTTGGTTAATCCTTATTATTGGTGTAATTGAAGAAGTTAAGAACTTAATTTGCGAAAAGGTCCTCATGAACATGTCTCAGTTCAGTTGCCAAAAGTTGAACTGAGGTGTCCCCTCGTTAAAACTTGGGTAACCTCTGATGTTTTGTAAGGTCAGAACCAATATTATTATTATTTTAAAAAACACCTGTGGTTACCGCTTCTTTAATCAGGGCACACCATAGTTGAAGTTTTGGCGACTAAGTCAAATGTGTTCATTAGATTGTCCAGCCCACACATTAACTCGTTTTCCAGCCATGAATGTTGTAACTTTCAAACACTTCAACCAATTCATGTTAGCAAACAATCCACGAAAAACCAACCAACCCACCCACTCATCACTTATTCAAAAGGAAAACACTTTCAAAATAACCACACAGTCCATCCTTATCGGCATCATATACTAAAGTAACAGAAATCATACCTCAACAAAAGACTAAACCATAAAACCACAATAAAGTCTTCCCTGTTCATTAAAAGTCCCATAAAAGACGAACATTTACTCCACAACCATAAACCCAAACGAAAATCATACATCAATAAAAAACAAAACGTTTAAATGACCAAAAAACTTCATTTTCCATAAAAAAACCCAATAAAAGACGAACCTTTACTCCAACCACCACACCTTGATAGTGAACAACGAGGCTAAAGTGGAACTGTCAAACCACCGTGACAATGACAATGAAGGCAGCGAACCAAAAAGACAACGGGGGTCCACAGCAGAGAAGAAGAACGGTCAACAATCGTGGTGCGCGAGAGAATGGAAAAGATGAGAGAACGGATGGAAGCTTCAAACATAAACCTAGGTGCGCGAATGTTCTTCTTCTTCTTTTATGCTCTTCACTTTTTTTTTCTCATTTACATATTGCCAAAGCACCTTTACATGCTGAATTAAATAATATATATTTGACACCTCAACAGCGTCAAATGAAGGTAACACCACGTCACGGTGTCAAAATAACATTACTCATATTTTTGTATGGTGAAAGAATATGTTTAGTGCAATAATCTTTTTTAGAAGGGGTTTGCATTCAAGCTTTTTACGTTCTACCTTTCGATGAATAATTTTATAAATAGTAGAGCCCGTGGCAATTTTCATGTGTACTTTAGTAAACCATGGGGCCCGTGGCAATTTACATGAGTATCCCTACAAATGATGGGTTTGTTTTTTGCTTTTTGTTTTTTTTTTCTTTGTGAGCATTTTCACCTACTTCATTTTTGTTTTTTTTTTCTTAAAAATACATATAAAAAGTACTTAAATAAGAAAAATGAGGTAATTTAAATATATGAATGGTTGTACACATCATCTTATATATTTAAAATAATATGCTTAAATAATTCGATTAAATATCCAAATGATCGCACGTGTCATGTGGTATTTAATTTGGAAAAATTTTGTTTAATAACAAAGTAATACTACTTAGTTTAAATATTCAAATGACCACACTCGTTAGGCGATGTCTAGCACAAATTTTTAAAATATCTTTTATATGCCTTTGGTTCGTAGGAGTATTGAGCATGGTTGTTCGCATCTCCTTATACTCTTACCAACGAATCATAAATCTTCAAAAATATAAAAATATCAAATTTCAAAAATTAAAAATTAAAAAATATTGAACACCCCAACAAAAAATTTTCTATATAGAGCTACATAACCCTGATTGTAATATTTATTATTATTATAATTACTTTTATTGTTGTTATGATGTCATTATTAATATTATAATAATAATAATAATTATTATAATTATAATTAATATTATAATTCATCAGTAAAATCTCTCAGTAATTCACAATAGTGTTTATTTATTGATAGAATCAATAGTAATTCACAACATCATATTATTTGTCGGTAGAATTGTCGGTAAATTCCATATGCAATAAACAATATCATATTATTCAGCTGTAAATTTTGTCGGTAACTCACAACAACATTTATCCGTTGGTAATTATCTTTCGTTAAATCAAAAAATTTCTAATAGTGTTTTCTTCACCCTTTCATCAGTCATCACAATCTTCTTTTCAAACTAGAGGTTTAATTTCCTACCATCTTTTTCTCACTCCATCTCTCACATAGTCCTTCTTCTTCACCCTTTCATTGGTTATCATAATCTTCTTATTACTCAATCTCTCTATTCGTTGACTTCCTTATGTTTGATGGTGAACAACCCTTCACAATGGAGATTAATGTCACATTTACTAATGCAAATCCTATGAACTCTTCTATTTTGGAGCTCACATTCTTCTTCTTCTGTCATTTCCATCCCAACTATGGTGAGTATTAAATGTGGAGAATTTTCCAAACAAAGAGGAAGGTGAAAGACCTTTCCATATCTAGAAGACTCAACAAACCAGTATCAAGCCTAAAAGCTCTTGAGTCAACTTGAAAATAAGAATATTCATGTAAACAAACCAAAATATCACAAAAAAATGAAAGTGCATCAAGAGGAGAGAGATAAGTAAAAAACAAAAAAAGACGATGATACAAGGAAGACGTATGTAACCAATAATAGATTCTGGAAAAAGAAAAATTCTTGAGGGTTATTTTATTTTCGCAAATAAAATGTTTCAACTTGGTATTCTTTGTTAATGAAAAAAATTATTTAATATACTCAACACACCATTCAAATGCAACTAATATAGGTCATGGTGAATAAACAACTTCTAATGCAACAACACGATGTTAAAATCCTTTTACATCATCACAATCCATAATGCTACCCCAAGCATTCGTGACTTGATATCATGCCTCTCTTTGATGCGCTATTATTTTGCACCTTGATTTTACATTCATTTTAAGCATTATTTATATCACTAAGACTATTTAAGTCTTTCAAGAGTACACATAGTATCTTTCACATTCAAATGTCAATAAAACAAATGCAGCAGGGAAGATCGTTCTAGTGGAGGTTACACCAACAATTTCAAGTAACGACATCTTATACTTATTAGTTTTGTATATCCATCATCAATATAAGTTATAGGAATTTAGTAGTTCCATTGCATTAGGGTGTATCCACAATATGTCTAGCACCACATTGTATTCTCTATGAACCTACACCAATGAGTATACATGTCTAGCTTAAGTAACATTTTTAGTTGTTGCATACCTTGCATTATACACTTACTTTATGGTTGCAACATTTATTTTATTATGTCCCTTCAATGTTAACAAAATATTTTGAAGTTTGACCACACTATTTATCATATCAACAAGTATCGACTTATCATTATGTGTTAATATAACATATGAATTACCTACCGACATATTTTAAAGTCGTGATTATGGGAGACACAAACTAGTTTCATAATCCATCTTACACCAGTTTCCTTTGCAACCTAAAAGGACATTCAGTTTCCTATTTCTACTACATTTGCTTTGAAGTCCTTCTTATATTGTCTGTATTTACCACCTCTTTCATTGTTTGACAATACATAAGTCATTATTTTTTGTTATTCATTTGTTGTATTTGACCCTAATGTGACAAACACAAATCCAAGATTAAAAGAAACCCTTCTTGCCCATTCGAACAAGTTATCCCAGGTAGCAAATAATAATAACATAGTACATTACTATATGCTGAGAAGTTTAACATATGATAAAAATTATACAATAGTTATATTTACTTAATTCATCATGAACAAGTCACTATAATCTGTTGGATACACTCCATTGATTGAAGATTTGATGAAGCAATCCTTAATGAAGCTTAGGTTGGGTTAGATTTGTGAGTCTTTACTTGTAGTTTGCAATTGTTTACTTTCATCTTGATAATTGCATGCAAGAAGCTCCAAAATACTCAAGCTGAAAACTGTTTTCGAAGTATAATTTGTGAAAAATTTTACCGCAAAGTAAAAACAATAGGTTGTTTCCAGAAATCAATCGATTGTTTTGCACTCTAGTGAAATCAATCGATTGTTTTCGCAAAATAATCAGTTGATTTCACTTACAGTGCGAATTTTGCTATATATTCATGCGTGTTGCAGCTTGTGAAAAAAATTTTGCCATTTTTCTGATTTTGAGAAATCATCCATACGTTCACTTGAGAGTACTTTAGAGATATTAAAATTAAGGAAAAAGTAATTATGAATTAATCTCCCTTGTGTAAAATACACACATAGGAGTTGTTTATTTATAGATAAAAATAGTAACAGACTACTAGAAAATATGGGCTAAGCCCATTATATTCCACACTCTCTCTCAAGCTGGTGCATATAAATCATATGTACTAAGCTTGTTACAAATATGATCAATTATAGGTCTCCGTAAAGATTTAGTGAAAATATCAGCTAACTGATCATTCAAATTGACAAATTTAGTCTTGATGTCTCCAGATATATTTTCTCTCGAATGAAATGGCAATCAATCTCAACATGTTTGGTCCTTTCATGAAAGGCAAGATTTGAGCTAATATGAAGAGCAACCTGATTATCAGATATGAGTGTCATTTGAGTGGCATCTCCAAATTGTAATTCTTTAAGTAAATGTTTAAGCCGAATAATAGTAAGTTAATTCAATTTTCCAACTAATCTTCTATATTTCTCAAGATTTGAAAGAGGCTCCCCCTGACTAGGTAGAAGTTTGGCATTATGATTCATGGGCTTTTCAACAGATTTTGAATCCATTAATCCAATTTCCTCAAAAATATCCAATGTATACTTCCTTTGAGAGATAACAATAACATTGTTAGATTGTGCTACCTCAATCCCTAAGAAATATTTGAGTTTGCCAAGATCTTTGGTCTGAAAGTGGTGACAAATATGTTGTTTTATCTGAGAGATGCCATGGTTATCACTACTTGTAAGAACAATGTCATAAACATATACCACTAGATAAATGGACCCAACACTTGAGTGATAGTAAAAAACTGAATGATTTGTCTCACTATGAGTCATACTAAATTGTTGAACAACACTACTGAATTTTCTAAACCAAGTCCTAGGAGACTACTTAAGGCCATATAAAGATTTGTAGAGACGACATACCAATGCAGAAGACTCCCCTTCTGCAACAAAACTTGAAGGTTGCTCCATATAAATTCTTCCTGCATTAGGAAAAGCATTTTTGACATCCAATTGATAAAGAGACCATCTTTGAAGAGCTACTATATTTATGAATAAGCGAACAAAAGTCATCTTTGCTATTGGAGAAAAAGTATCACCATAGTTTAAACCAAAAATTTGTGTATTACCTTTATCTACAACACGATCTTTGAGACGATCAATACTACCATAAGGACCAAATTTGATAGCAAAAACCCACTTGTAACCAACAACGGATTTCCCAGAAGTTAAAGGAACGAGTTCCCAGGTTCCACTGTTCTAAACAGAACTTATTTCATCAAGCATTGCTTGACGCTAATCAGGATGGGTTAAGGCATCATCTATAGCTTTTGGAATGCACACAGAAGAAATGGAAGAAAAACAAGTATAAAAGGGTTGAGATAGTCTATTATAAGTTAATGCAGTATAATGTGGAGAGGGATTACAAGTAGAACGTATACCTTTATGAATGACAATTGGAAGATCAGGTTTAACTGTCAGAGTCGGAAGGGGTGGAAGAGCTTGCATAAGAAGAGAGTCATCGGATGAACAATGAGAAGTTTGATGATGACTATAAATCTAAAGAGGTGGTGGCTGAGAGGAATCTTTAGGTACACTAGACACAACTGGAGTATTAACGACAACTAGAATATGTACTTTATTAGATGGAGACACAAGTGGAGAAAATAAAAACATAAAATAAAAAGAAGACTCAATAAATGTGACATCTACAGAAATAAAGTAACGATCAAGAGAGGGTGGGAAACATTTATATCATTTTTTAGATCTAGTGAATCCTAAAAGGATACATTTGTGTGACCAAGCAAATAATTTAACAAACCAGGACAAAAATTGTTAACAAAGCAAGTATACCCAAAAACTTTAAGAGGTAAGGGATGAAGAGGTTCATGAGGAAATAAAATAGAATGAGGAATTTGATTATTTAAAACTAAAGATGGCGTACGATTAATTAAATAACATGCACTAAGAACAACATCACCCCAAAACCATTGAGGAACCCCACCATGAATTAAAAGAATGAGAGTAGTTTCAACAAGATGTCGATTCTTGCGTTCAACCATCCCATTTTGTTGAGGTGTATAAACACATAAAGTTTGGTGAAGAATGCCATGAGATTTCATAAAAGTGATAAAATAACGAGAAAGACACTCACGAGTATTATCACTGCATAAGATTCGAATTGAAACTCCAAATTGAATTTTAATTTCATTAAAAAAAGATTGAAATATAAAAAAATAACTCAAAACGAATTTTCATTAAAAATAACCAAATACATCTTGAAAAATCATCAATAAAATAACAAAATATTGAAATCCTAAATTAGACTTAACACGACTTGATCCCCAAATGTTTAAATAAACTAAGGCAAAAGGGGATGAAGCACGTTGTGAAACACTACTAAGAAAAGAACTATGACATGGTTTTCCTAAATGACATGACTCACATGAAAATTGGATAACTTGGACAGACTTGGAACAAGTTACTGTATTTTGACCAGTCTAGGATGACCCAACTGAGCATGAATGAGAGATGGAGAATCCATGATCACGCCAACATGTGCAAATGTTCATTGGTGATAAAGAGCATGAGACTCACATCCGGTGCCAATTATCCATCCCAAACTCCGATCCTGTAAACAAACAGAATCTTTGGTAAAAGAAATGACACAATCAAGGGAACGAGTGAGGCGAATAATAGATAATAAATTAAAAGAAAACCCAAGTACATAGAGAACATTATCAATATGATGGAATACGCCCTAACCACCTCAGTTAGAGAATAAAGAGGACAAAGAGTCAGAGCGTGAATCAAGAGCTTTTAAGAAGATTGGGCCCATCTCAGTCTGTTTGGGCTTTAATCGGGCCCAAATACAAAATTAAAGAAACCACTTTGTAAAAAATAGAGTATCATGGAGAAATCCTCTAAATTGTATAAATTGTTTAGAACAATTTTGAATAATTTGGGTTTTGTATCTGGGCCAAGTATAACAAATTTGGGCTTTGTATTTATGGGCCATGTAGTGTAAGTGTTGGTCCTTGAGGCCCATAAATAATGTTGGGCTTTATCAAGGAGTCTAAGTTAGGTTATGAGAGAAGTTCCCTCCTTGTGCCACTTGTCATTACCTTGTGTCTTGGAGTGCAAGCTAGGTTTGAGAAGTTTATCTTAGAAATTAGGGTTAGAAGCTTGTCATAGAAACTAGGGTTAGAAGCTTGTCATAGAAGCTAGGAGTAGAAGCTTGTCATAGAAGCTAGGATTTATGAGCATCTCCTACCAGTTTCACCCTCTACTTCCTTTTATAAATAGAGGTGTAGACAAATTGTAAACTAAGCTTGGTTGTATAATGAAATGCTGGCCATTTCTCAGCTCATTTGTCAAGTTTCCTTTTGAGTCTTCTTCTCTAAAAAGCCTTGAAGAACACTTGGTGGTTGACCCAACCTCCTCCAAGAACACTTTGATCCACTAGTTCATCCATTGCTTTAAAGCTTCCACCATAAGCTTCTCCTTTTCCTCTATCACCTCCACGGTTCTTTATCATCTTCCTTTGCTTCCGCATTCAAGAAGAGTTCCTCCACGCAAGCTTCCTCCATACTCTACAACATCACTTGTAGATTCAAGCCAAAAGCACCAAGGAACTCTTCTATCATTTGGTATAATGAGCTTTGACCTTCAAGAGTTGAGTTCTTGATCCTTTCGCTTTTGTTTTAGCTTTTTCGTGTTGTATACCACTATTTTTACATGTCTTGATTTTTTTTGTATCGATTAATGTTATGTTCTTGAGTTTAAATGGTTCAAATAACATCTCTTCTTAAACCATCCAAGAATCATGTGTTTAGGTGATTTTGTTGTGTGTTGAAACTATTTTTGTGTTTTAATTGAGTTTTCTTCGATTTTAATCAGTTGAATCTTCTTATTTTTAGGTATTTTCAAGCTTATAATCTGTTCTTATCATGTTCAAAGTCATGTGCTTCCAAATATGTCATAAACTCCATGTTTAGAAACTTGTTCACAAGGTGTTTGTGAAAATACTTATACTATGTCTACTATGTGTTTGATGAAATGTATTAAGTAAACTGCACTTGTCTGAACTGTCGTAACCGGGATCACGACAGGTGATCACAAATTTTATTTTTAAAAATATTTAAATTGAGAATGGAGTCGCCACTATAGCTTATTGTGGGGAAACTATAGAAAAATCAAAAAATAAAAATGCCTACGAACGAAATTCAAAATTTGGAAGTCGATTACGCGTGAGGAAGGTATTAGCACCCCACAACGCCTGTCCTAAGATGATACCTTTAATTAAATGAATAGAAATAAATGTGATTTTACAAAATGCTATTTTTTCCTAAAAATAGTAAGTACAACAAATAAGAATAAATATATATTTACAAAAAAAAATGCAGACGAAGAATGAACAATAAGCAAACAAAATAATAAGAAAGACAAATTTCTATTTTTTATTTTTTGAGCACGACAAGGATTGACTTTGGTCCTATGTATTTCCAAAGGAAAATCAGGTATCACGTAGTTTTAATTTTTTAAAAAAATTTGTTTGATGGTGTTTTATATATATTTTTAATTTTTTATATTTTTTAAGGACGGTTTTATATAAAAAAAATGTTTTGTTAAACTGTTTTTTTAATTATTTTTAGAAATCTTTATATTTTTTTGCTATTGTTTACCTTTTTTTTGTGAAAACTTATATTTTTATTGTTATACAAACATTTTAAATATATTTTTTACCTTTTTTGAAATTCTATATTTTTTTATCTGTAGATTACATTTGTTTCTTTATTAAAGAAAGGAAAAAAAAACAATAAATATAAAATTATTAATATTAAGTAAAAATTCTAAAGAAACCTAAATATACCACTTTTATTTAGGTGGCATGGATCCAACCAGCACCACCAATTTGCCAAAAATCATTTATTTTACCTTTGGTGATATTTTATAGAAAAGTTTTATGTTTGAAAATTGCTTCCGAAAATCCAAAGAAAATTTAATTGAACCATGTTAAGTGAATAAAGGAAAGGTAACAGGAGACAAACATTTATATATAAAAGAATGTAATAATTAAATAAAGAAAAGAAAAAAACAAAATGAAAAAAAAAACTGGCGTTGGAGATTAATATTGGGCAATGTAGTAGTAATAAGCATGCCCCTTTTAAATTCACGTCTTCCCAAGCCTCATTTTAATTGCAATGTTCTATATTTTTTTTTTGGTTTAGGGCTGCGTTTTTCTAGTTTAGGCTTTGTTTAGTTGGGGGAGTGGATTTGAGAAGATGGATTTGAAGGGATTTGAGTGGATTGTGTGGGGATGAAAAGGTTGTTTGGATTAAGGGATGGATGGTAAGATTTGAAGGGATTTGAGGAGATGGATTATGAAACTTTGGAAATGATTTGACATATGTTATAGATTTGTTTTTATTTTTTTAATTGATATATTTCTGAAAATAGTAATTAACCCTTGTGAAATAAGATGGTAAAAAATTAATATGAATTGAATTAAATTGATTTTAATATAAAAAATATTACTAAAATTATTTAAAACATATATTCTAAATTATTTAAAATTAAACATAAATCCTAAATAATGCAATAAAATCACAAATTTATTATTCTATTAAAATATACAATTTAGTCTAAATTATAATTAACTGAAATCTGTAAAAAAAAATTCTTACAATCTAAACTATTTTTTTTTATTGAAATTTACTGTTGTTTTTGTAAGTATAAATTATTTTTACATTTTACTTAAATTGAAACTTTTAAAGTTATTAGTCTAAATAAAAATAGTTTACAATGTTTTTCAAATTTACTTTTTTATTAATTCTCATACTTAAAAATTTAAATGTTTTTTTACTATATTTTTAAGAGATTAAATACAAATTTTTTGAATTCTTATTTTATTTCTATAAAAATATTAATAAGTTATAATAAAAAGTATATAAACAATCTACTTAAATTGACTAAAACAAATGAAAGATGTACTTAAATTTAAAATAAAGAATATTAATAGATAACATTTAATTAAAAGTAATTATTCAAAATTAAATACTCTTATTAACATATACATGATACCATTAAATGTTATATATGTTTACAAGGGTATTTGGTAATTTCCACCTCATTTATGAGGGCCATTTTGTAATTTCAAGTTTCATCCCTTCAAATCTCTTCATGTTAGCGAAGATGCCATCCTGCAAATCCGTCCTCATCCATCCTCTCAAATTAGGTCAACCAAACAGGCTTCATCTCCTCAAATCCATTCTCTTAAACAGTAAATCTTCTTAAATCAGTTCAACCAAACAGACACTTAAGGTAATATTGGGCTATGCTTTTTTCTTATGCTCCATTGCCTTCTCATTTACCTAAGTCATATTGGGGTTAAGAGTAGAAGATAGGGAACAACAGCGGCGTCGCTGTGGTGGTGTTTTTCTCGCACCGTGGAAGTGGCAAGTGGCTGGTGGTGCTGCGGTGTTGCAGCAGTAAGGGATAGTTCAAGAGGTTTTTGAAACCAGATACGAAGCGGTCTGGATGGTGCCGCGGCAGTCACTGGCGGCATAGGGCAAGGACGAGTAAGGTTCAATCTTTTTCCCTTTTTTTTTATCCTGTTTTATATTTTTTTTTTGGGTATTTCCAAAGTTATTCTTGTCTTTGACTTCTTCGTATAAGATTCTCATAGCTTTTGAAGTTGTTGTTTGTTCGATTTTTATGGACTCGAAAATGGTTTTGGGAGTTTGATTGGGTTTTAGTTCTAAAGGTTTCTAAATTTTGTTTTCCATTTGGAATTTTCTGGATTTTGATTTCGGTGCAATGTTTTGGTTCTGGTTTTGTTTTTTTTTTGTTTACTTTGTTGTTGATTTGGAAGTGTTTCGGTTTAGGATATTTACGATTTTTGAATCTGAATTTTGAACATTGTGTTTCTGTTTGGGCTTTTCTATGGTTGTTACTTGGTTTAGGATGCCTTTGTAAGATGTTCTAAATTTCTGTTGGTGAATCTGCTTTGGGATTTTTGTGGCAAACCTGTGGCAGTTTGGTTCCTATTTTGGTTCGACGGTGGGACGTTTTGTGGGTTCTGAAGTCTTTGAGAATTTCAAACAATTAATTTAGAGTTTACATCATGATTTGAGTTTGATTGAGTTTTTGGTTTCTAAGATTGGTTGGGATTTGAGATTTTGGAAGTTTACTACTTCAGGATTCTGGTAGTGGGATTGGATGAGTTTTCTTGACTCTATTTGGATTTTTGGGTTCCTGAGGCTTGTTTCTAATGATAAAGTTTTTTCTTTTGATTCTATTTTTTATTTGTACTTGAAAAAATGCCTGAAGGCAGCAGTCTCGTAATAACAACAGTCTAAAATGAGAAGGAGAAACGTGCTTGAGGCAGCGGTTCATCCATATACAGAATTCGAAATCGAGATGTGTTTGACAACAACAGGTAACATTCTCACTTCTATGTTATTTCTATTTCATTGGCATATGACTGATATTATATAAATTAACTAACATTTCAACATTGCATACTATACAGAGCAGGCTAGTACATCACACACAAGAATAATTACATTACATACGACAATGAATCAAGATCACAAGAACAAGGCATCGACTGGACTTACCCGTTGAAGACTTAGCTTTTGTTTTTTCTTCTTTCATAATATGCTAACTGGAATTGTATGTTTAGAACAATCTTGCCTTTTTCTTCTCTTAAATTCAATTGTATAGAATTTTTTCAGTATCTTTTTATCTCTGAATTTCTGTGAATTTCCTGTGTCTTCTGGAAAAGAACCAAGCCCTTTTTTTTTATTTGTTAATCCCTTCATCTCCCATTGTAACACTCTCAATTATTATTTTTTATTAAGAATTAATTGCCATAACTCCTATATTTACTCTTTTTTAAGATTACACGGTTATATTCTATGAAATAGAGTAGTAATATGAATAGTCAGTGAATGTATGAGGGCTAAATGTGATAAGTATAAGAGTCGAACGTGATAAGTAAAAGAGAAGGCAAAGAGCTGAAAATAGTGTATTTACAATCTTTAATCAAGAGAGATGCAAAGAGCTGAAAATAGTGTATTTACAATTTTTAATCAAGAGAGATAAAATCTGTTAGGCACTGATTGAAAAATTAAAAGGGTATTAAAGCCACAAAGAGACGTGAATGAAGTGGGGTATAGATAGTAATTTTATTTTTTATTTCTGACAACCTTTTAGTGAATTGGGCTTTAGAAAATCTTTTTTTATTTTATCACATTAGATCAGAAACATTTTTTATAAATAAACCTCCTTGTTGAATTAAGCTTACTTAGTTTTTCTCTTCAATTTATTTTAAGATAGACCCACCATCCTTTTTTTGTTTCATTATATTTGTTTATTTTATTTCATCCTCTCTTTTATTCATAAAATCAAAGCTTTTTTTTTTCTTTATTATTTATCCTAAATGACAAAGAAACTAAATAACACATGTTAAAAAAATTTATTTTCTTATTTTCATTCTTTTATTTTATCTTTTTATTTGCAAAAATAATTTTATTTGCCCGGACGAAATTGGGTAACATGAACCTTTGTGTTTTTCCTTTTATGTTGTTGAGTTCTTTATCTTTTTATTAGATCATTAACAAGTTCCTTAGAGTTAGGTTTCCAATATGTTATGATCTTATGTTCAAAATCGTTGGATTCCTATAGGTATCAATTTAGAAACCATAATTGGTTTCTAAATAAGAAGTAAAACACATCTTTCTCAACGTTTTTATTTCCTTTATTTTAGAAGGTTTTCAAATTCAACATTATGATGTTCTCTATGTTTCGAAATTCTTTGAAATGAATACATGCTTTCAATTCAATATATTGTGATGCTTTTTAAATTCTTTCCTTTCTAGAATCTATTAGTTTTTATGCAGAATCATGTTCATTCCTGAAGCTTCTCTGATGAGTGTTTAATGGCAAAGAGGCGAAGAAAGAACATTTGCTACAATTTGAACTTGCTCCTTTGAGAGTCCAAACGGTCATATTTTGCAAGAGCTATAAATAAGATATTAGTTTGAGAAAAAAGAACATAAGAACGGAGTGAAATTTAGATTGCAAAGAGTAAACAATGTTGAACGTGTACTCTATTTAGTGAGCGTCTACTTCAAAATTCATGCTTCTATAGAGCATCTAATAGGTTGGGTTGTGCGAAAATTGCTTGTAATTCTTCACCACTGTGAAGTGACCCCTTGTGACCATTAGTTGTACTATCTTTAAAAGTGTTTTTATACTTTTTGGGTGGTCTTGATCTCAAGGGGAGATTGAGACTGATTTAACTTAGAGAGGTTTGTGTACACGTTATAACTTGGAGAGGTTAGTGTACTCATCATAACCTGAAGAAGTTTGTGTACTATTTGTAAATGTTTAAAGTATAGTGAAACCTCATGAGTAGTTTGATCAAGGGAGAACTGAACATAGCCCAAGTGTTAGGGGTGAACTAGTATAAGCTTTTCTTTCTATGCTCATCTATTTTTGTATTATATGACTCTGGTTTGATCAGTTCCTTATAGTGATTTGAGTTCAAGCTCCATTTAACCTCCATCGCCCCCTTATGGAGACATTTATTTCTACAGTTGGTATCAGAGCTAACTTGAGGGGTTAATTCTCTACTAGGGCTTGAGGCACGATACTATTGAACTTAATTGAAGAATACAGACATGTGTTAATCATTCATCCTTGTTCAAGGGTCAAAAATATGAGATATGGAAGATGAGGATGATTGGCTTCTTCAAATATAGTGGCATTGAGTTTATTGATATCATACAACATGGTATATGAACACTATTTGATGCATCTGGAGAGCTGCTACCTATCGAATTCATGAGTGATGAGAAAAAGTACAGATATCAACTAAATGCCAAAGCTAGACATAATATGATGTGTGTTTTATCAGAAGAGAAAATGTCCAAAGTTCATGCAATGATTAGTGCAAAGGAAATGTGGGATACTCTTGCTTTATCCCATGAAGGCTTTAAAGAGGTAAAAAGAAACATGTTAACGTTGTTTAGACATCAATATGAAATGTGCTCTACGAACCACAAAACTATCCAATCTATGATAACTAGTTTACAAGTTATTCTCAACAGTCTGAGATCTTTAGGAGCTTCAGTTAGTCAATAAGAAGTCAATGGAAAAGTTCTAATAACTCTTCCTTTGAGATGGAGAGCTCAAGAAACTGCTCTCAGAGCCTCAAAGAATATTGAAGCCATACCCTTTGAAGAATTGGTAGGTATTCTTATAATTCATGAGTAGGTATTATAGGGTGATGTGAATGTGGCAAAAAGAAAGTATTTACGCTTATCTCATTTAGCTTAGTACGTCAAAAACAGATTTTGCAATTTAACTAAATCACTTGACTAATAAATATTCATGTTTACTTTAGAAAGTGATTAAAATCATACTTTAGTGTTTGCTCAAGCAAAACCTGCATATATATTAAATACTTTTTAACAAAATGATTTAACAGGTTCTCACACATTAACTCTCATTCTTAGATTAGTTAAGATAATTATAACATGTAATATAACAAGAGATAGAGGAGAGAAACTATACATAGTGATTTATATTGGTTCATCAGTCAACATATTACATGTAGTAGTTTACCAAACTAATCAAGTTCAACTAAGCAAACTAATGTTGCGAAGTATACATCAATTATTCTTTGGGTTTGTAGTCATTCTCGGCTAACCCCTTAAGTATTCTTGACACAAGTCACTCCTGGCTTAACCGAGTATTCTATACCCAAGCCACTCCTAGCTAACTTGAGTATTCTTTGCCCCTCGCCACTGCTAGCTAACCGAGTATTCTTTAGATCATATGCATTCCTAAAAGACCTGAGTATTATTTTTTAAACAACCACTCCTGGCTAATATCAGAAGGTTTGGTGTTATTGATTAACTTTTCATTGGGTTTGACAATTAGGGAGGATTGTGTCTAACGACGGATACAATGTTTAGGTTTTCTCTCTTAGTTCAGATCATCTTGCTCTCTAGGGAGCGTAGTGTCTTTCGATATATACAATGATTTGGCTCACTCTCCTAGGTAGCTAGATAAACACTCTAAGTGTTTTTTCATTTGGCTTCTTAGATCCTAATACTTATATCATCTTTCAGCTTAAGGATTCTTTTATGAAGATATGAGGTGTGCTCTTTGATAAGCATATTTGTGTGTTGGAACATCTGCTTTATTGGCTTAGAGGAGTGCTTTTCATTTGAGCAACCTTTTTGGCATTCCATATCCTCTCCTCTACATGTCTTACACCTTTTCCTTCTTCTTGATGAATTATTTTTTATAGATTTGTTGAAGAAGGTAGTTGTTAGGTGATCATGTATAGCCATTGATAATTTCTTTTTTTGCTTCTATGTATGTTCATTTTGTGTTTGACGAGCTTTATCATGATTATTGCATTTAATGCATCCTCGACCTTTGCTCCTTTTATTCACAATGTTCTTAATAATTGACAACACTTATCTCCTTAGATAGTATACCCTTTTACATAATTTCATGATTAATGTGTGTCAAGAAGTTGATGAAGAAAGTAGTTTTATCTTGCATCCTAAGAGATCTCTAATATTTGATTTTCAATGAATCCCTTTAGATGACAAACGTTTCCTACAAACATATCAAAAACACATGGATATTTAATTTTAAGTACGATGTTTGCTTAAGCTATGTGTATCGTCTGATGTTTGATGTGCATTTCATCTGTTATTATGTGTGCCTTATCAAACTCTGAGAGAAGACTGCATAGTTTTGTATCGTCTATTAGATGAAACACTTGTGTATTACATGATCTTTTAATAATCTTATAGACGAATTGTGATAATGTTTTACACTTAATTGTTTTGAAGCACTAATTAAAACCTTGGGGTGTTAGACTTTTATCTCAACATCAACCCTCCTACTTTAGCCAGAAGTGGTTGTTTGGCAAACAATAGTCATTAAGTCAGGAATGACTTGATAAAAAATACTTAAAAGGTGTAGCCAAGAGTGGTTAGATATCCAAAGAATACTTAGTCGAGCTAGAAGTGACTTGGGAAAAACTACTCCTTGACAAGATCAACAAGAGCGGATATGATACAGAAAGAATACCTGTTAAGTTAGAAGTGACTTATGTCAAGAATATTCAAGGGATTAGTCAGGAGTTGCTACGAATCCAAAGAAGATTTAGTTAAGTCAGGAGTGACTTGTGTTATGAATACTTAAGAGATTAACCAGGAGTTGTCATAAGCTTAAAGTATACTCAAAATGTACTTTATAACATTGGTCTGCATAGTAAAACTCTATCTATTAATTGAGAACTGGATGTAGTTTGTTACAATAGACAAACCAATATAAATTATTTTGTGTATTTCTCTCTTCTTTAATCCCTCTACATTACATGTTATTATTATTTATACTAACTGAAGGAAAGTTATTATGAAAACACTTATTTGAAAATTATAATTTGTACGATCATTTCACTTAAGATTTTAACTTGCATGAGTCTCAGACGCAAGAATTATAATCTAATAATTTGTTAAAGTCAATAAGAAAATACCATTGACAAATATTTGAGTGTAGTTAGTTGTGTGTGGTATGATACCTCAGATGAAAATGTTACAATCTAACCTTTTGATAAACTAATCCACTGTCTAAGTAAATATAATCTAAGTAACGACAATCAGACAATATGTGTGAAAACTTTTTAAACTCAATAAAAACACAATTCAACCCTCTTCTGTGTTTTTCTTCTAGCTCTAGAACTAGCACTTGAAGCTTCTTGCAAGTTAAATTGTGCTTTACAGAACAGGGCTTTTCACATAAATAATAAAACCCTTCGGACCGCCTTTCTGCCATGCAAGTGGGAATTTTGCTTTGATCCGGAAGTTACAGGTGTTGCAGGAATAAGGAAGATATTTGCAGGTCCAGGTGCTAGTCCCCCTTTCTGAACTTTGCCTTGTATAGTGGGTTGAACCTGTGAGGGGTTAGCAGGTTCACACATTTTTTCTAAGACAAAAGCTTAACAAATCATAGACGGCTGAAACATGCAAAACCATCAATTGCACATCCTCCTTGAGCAATAATTGAATCAAAATTTTCATGATAGCCATATACAAAACTTTCTGCCCGAACCGCATTATATCTACTATGGATCGCCACAAATATCCCTAAAATGTTCGACCAACAACTTAGTATAACCATCCTAAGATATTGAAGACGAAGCAAGGAAAGATTTCACAAAAGTTAAATGTCATTACAAAGCACGACTCTCCAACGAACAATGACTAGTTTCACCTTGAAGTCATCAGGTGTATTATCAACGAAGAAGTAATTGTAACATTGATATATTCATTGATTCATTGGGGGAGAAAAATCAATTATAGTCCAATGAGTTCTCGCAACTTTCTTGTAAAGATGTTAACATCTCTTGGAGGGACCGTGCCAGTTCATAAACCATGAATCTATGCACATAAAAGATGTTCCTCAGGATGTTTCATTGCTTGAGCATTAAGAGTAACATCCCCCATCACCTAACTAACCAACTATCCGTAACCCACCTCTTACCGTACATTTATTTCATATCAATCTCACGGTCTCATTTTCTTGCTCATGTTGGAAGACATGGCAAATCTCCGTTCCTACCTTTCACCATGGTTTGGATATGAATCAAATTCTACAGGTCAAACTACACTGCTAGCACTTGAGGTGCTTGATGACCAAATTTTTCAGACATAAAACGTGAGTGATTAAGATAAATTCAATGACTTTGAATAATCCCAACGGAGGCGAGAGGAAGTCTTAATTGAAAATTAATTGTCTTAAAAGGTTCACATCCCCCTCTATCCTTGGAAGAGTACGTGCTTCAAGAAGATATTCTATAAGGTACTCAATTCAAATATTTTATCTATAGACACGACCAACTATATAAATAAAATGCAATTGGTAAATAATAATATATAATATCAATAAATCAAAATTTGAGTTTGAAGATAAAATGGATGGAGAAGTATTTGAATAACAACTCTCACAAGTAAATAAACAAACATATCATACAATTATACATGAATTATGAAGAATAAAACTATTTCATAATTATATGACCACCTAAAAGAATCACAAACATTTATTTTAATCTTGATAACCAATAAAATTCTTCTGTTAGTGAGCTACTACATTCAGGCTTTAAACTCTCTTCAGATGATTATCGACATCCTGAATGTCAATAAAAATAGCAATAAGAGCTTCCCCAATGAATAGTACATAACACTGACCCTTGATAAGCTATTAATTGCATGTTTGGGTTAACATTTTTGACATTCTTTAATCCACGTCCACTTGATGCAATCAAGTGCTGCTTTGTGTTGTGTTAAAATTCTGTCGCGGAAATAAGTAGAGGGCCGCATCAGGAACGCTGAGGCAAAGAAACATGCATTAACAGTCTGATTTCAGATTCCTGAAAGCATTTTGCTTATCCGATCAGAACGGACATGCCAGCAGAAATTACTCATTTACACAACCTAGCACATGTTTATTCCCTTTTCTTCCGCCCCTGACCACTTTACGTTAGTAGACAGTCAGGTAAAGTGGTAATAGACAGGATTCTATAGCTAGCTATATTTTTCTTCTAGGATAAATTTGATAAAAAATTTCAAACCACCTTTGTCATTTTCGTAATAATTTTCTAACCTAATTCTATGGAGTTAAGGGTGTGCTATTTCTCAATCAAACTCAACATGTTTAGACACGAAGGTACAGACATAATTGATTGACCTAAACTAAGCCGCTGCTGATGTTCTCTTCATTAGCTGGCCAAGGTTGAGCTTTTCTTCTTCTATCTTTGGTTTTTGAAATCAGGACAAGACAGATCCTTGTTCCTATTCACTGCGTGCTACTTCGAGTTCGGATTATATCTATAAGCCTTTGCCTTCCTGATAAATCTTCTTCATAACTAACAACCTGCATTATGACCATAGCAAGTGCAAAAGGTACGTAACAATAAATGCTAAACAAAAAAAGAAGTCACAAACAAGACAAAGCCGTAGCCAATGTCCAAAATAAAACCTGAGATTCTGTCTCTGTTTCACTAAAACCATCGTATATTCCTGCTAGTCTGTCTTGAGAAGCCTCCCCATTATCATCTTTTCTGCCACTTCTAAAAGAATATATGCTCAGTACTGATTAAAAGAAAAGTAAAAAAAATTATACGCATTCTGGTATAACTTACATTGTTATCAAAATAGACAAGAGTCTGAACTTTATTACCGTGATTTAGACTAAAAAAAACATATCGAAAAATAATGTGGTGCAAATGGCACCGTGAAGATTTCATAGTTATGCTCCAACCAAATGCACAAGTTATTGCACATTACGACAAAGAATCGGTCTTTCTACTTCAATTTTAACCATCAAAGGGCATATCCAGCTTATTCCAAAAGGCAGGTCGCAGAACAAAAAATTCTAAGGAGACACAGGACAAGGTCAAAACGTACGAGGGGCCAATTCTAAGCAGGCGCCACCCATGATATATTAAATGAAAGAGCCTTATGCAACTAGTTGGATATTGTTAAATATTCAGAGAAAATGTGTTGCGGGATTTTGTCCTTGGCCAATTCTAGGATCTACACAATTATGGTAATCAAGAAACTAAGATATCTGTAATTATTCTTTTATTCACTACCAATACTTTATAATCATCCTTATTTAGCCTAACTTCCAATCTCCATATGATGGAGTAATATATATATATATCAGCATATGATGGAGTACTATGATATTTGCACGAAAATATTAGAGAAGAAATGTTAGGACAGGTATGCTTGTGTCCACTTTTTTACAATAATAAAAAAGATAATTATTATAACAATTAATTAAAAAATCTATCTAAAATTTATATTAAAATCATTAAAATTTGCGTAAAAAATAAATATTTTTATTTTTATTAATTGTCTTAATTATATACTTATAATCTTTATGGGTAGCACTTAGATAATGGAAACTAAAAAAATTAGCTAATGAACATAAGGATATAAAAGGTAAAGAAAAAGTGTATAAAAAAAATAGTTACAATCTTCAATCTCCATTATTAATTCTTATCGATAAACATAGTGTTCAATAAATTCTAATCAATAAAGTGATTAATTAGGTCTTTTAAAGGCCGCGGAAATAAAACAATGTAATTCTGACAAAGAAAGATTATGTAGCGACATGAACAATATGCTACATTTTAAAAAGGGAACTATAGAGCTAACCCGTTTAACCAGTGTTTAGATAAGCCAAAGACGGTATGAGGATTGGAATTATCTTCACCAAGGGCTGAAAGATCAGATGGGTAAAGCTATTCTACCATCAAGGATAACTACTCCCAAAAATAAATTAAGGAAATTATAAAATAAAACATCTATGAAATTGATCACACTATAAGGATACACCTCTCTGATACCCTGTCTGTGCTGGCGACCTCTGACCATGCATCTTTGTGAGAAGAAGCAAACGAACAAGTTGAGCAGGAATACTTTGTCCATTAGTACAGTAAAACAAATTTAATGAAATATATATAAAAAAAAACAGCTCTTGTACCTTACTAGTCTGCTCTAACAAGTCCTCAATTGCAGCAGCAACATCAGGAACAACATCTGTTAGCATATTGTCTTCAGAAAAATTCTGTTCACAGGCATGAATACCCGAATTTGATGCCGAAGGCATCTTATTACATAGATAAGGTTCTTCCACAAGTCTTTCCTTTTTGCTAGAAATACAAGGTTTCTTAAAATTGGTCTCATGATTATCTACTCCACAACCCACATTTTTGTTTGTGATGCCTCTCAAAATTTGTGATTGACTTGACAACTGCGAGGGCATGTCACTTATCATTTGAGCAGCCTGGGTAGGAAATTGACTAACAGTGCAAAATCCTGCCTCTCGATCCTGAGCAGTTACTTCTTTTGGTAAAAATTGATCAATGGCGACAACTCCACTCTGGAAAAAAAAAAAGTTTCAGGTAGATATGGACCTTTTTAGTAAATAATATTACCTGTTTGACGCATTCAAATATCCATTCAGATGTAACTGATTGAATCCCCCATTTACGAGCACCATCATACTTGGGCCCATTGGTGAATTTACACAACAAATGCGTAACCTTCTTAGTCAACTTCTCCCCAAATTTAGCTCCTAGAACAAAACACAAGTTTCTTAGGAGATTTCTGTCTTTCTCCTCATACTGTGAAACATAAAACCGGAATCTTTCAAATCCAGGTAAGGGAACACAGCATGGAAGTGGAGAATAAAGAATGTGACTGTCAACGTCCAGCAAGGATCCAGCCTTCAAGAAAATAATCAAAGTATAAGTATGTAAACCAACATATATTCTCAACGAATCCATCTTTCAACAGAAAAAGGAATCATCATACACAATGGTAATAGAAGTATATACACCACTATGGCCCTGTCTAATTTCATGCTCGAGATATCCTATCCTAGCATGAGGAGTTTCGTTGGAAATCATATATTGACAGGATCTAAACCCTAAATAGATACAAACTTCAACTTACAAGTAGATTTTATTGGGTTGAATTAGCCTTACAATTCACATTTTAAGATTCTTTGGTTTGTGATAAGAAATGATACTTAGAGATCAGAAAAGGAAAGGTGTAACCACAACTTCAGCAAATAATTTCAGAAAAATATAAGGAAAAGAATACATGCATGCATCACATGTGATTGAAGTGTTGAATTTTTGCAGTTAAACAAAAATGGATCCAACTTTCCATCATTATTTTATTCTTGTTAATAGCACTTTTGATATAATAACTTGGGAAACAGAGACCAAGACTAGTTTGGGTTTTCGCCTTCAATCCATCCTAATTATTCAATATATAGATCAAGAACTTTAGCCCAACAAGCACCTGAAAAATGCAGAAAATAAAAAGCATCTTAAAATAGAGCTGAGAACGGAAATCTATAGTTGTGAGTGATAAGGGCTTACCTCCAAACAAGATCGTATCCAATGACTGGAAATATACAAACTCTTGGAATCACCTGTCAACATGGGCGTTACACCATGACACTCAACAGTATAGTGGACAATCTGTTTTGTTTGCCCACTTATTACCTCTCCTCCCCCTTGACTTATCCATTGAACAATCTCACCTCTCTGAAAAAAGTGATCAAAACTAAAATTAAACAATATCCATGAACATATATATGGTTAAACATAACATTTATGATTAATTATATAGCAACTTCAATTTTAGAAACTAGAAAAAAAAAAACATACGGTTATAATTATAAAAATAAGGAGAAGATCACGTAAAACCAAGAATATCTAGATTATATATGTATTATTAGGAATAATTTTATATTCGCATATCATATCTTTATTATTAGAGGATGAAAAATTTCTTCTCAATATAAATAAAGCATGTATGTTGACTCAGAAACAAACTATTTCAGCTCAATGTCTCTTTCATATAGTTTGACACATACAAAACACTAAATAGCTAGATCATATCAAAATAAATGATTCAGGTGTCAAGCATATGAAAAATGAAGAGTTCAAGCACCAAAAGGTTGTGGTTGAAGTAGTTACTATGGTATGCAACTATCTTAGTAATTTATTTATATATTTGTCTACAAACCATCCAATAAATCACATGTTAGCATGAAATCTAAGGTGAGTTCCTTGTTGCCCCATTCTTCTAAAGAAAAAGCTTAAGTTTTAGTAAGATAGGGTGGGTTTGTGCATCCACATTTACAAGACCAAGGGATTCATGTGATGTGGCATGTTTAATGTAGAAGCAATCAAGTTCCTTCACCAGTCAACTTACTTTTCTGGATAAGTGGTTCATGTCTCTATGATTCCAAATTAACCATTAACAAATATTGGTACACCATTAAGCTCAATTTGATAAGTAACTACTTAACATAGCCTTAAGCAGCCTCAACTAATCCTTGAGGTATGTGGAAAAATAAACTTCCTTTGGAATAATATATATAAAAAAAAACAAAAGAGTTTATTTGGTTATGTTGAAATGTAATATTATTTTATTATTATTTCTTTTTTATGTACCCAACTTTTGGAGTTTAAGTTTCAAGTAAGTGCCTTGCCTCTTTTTGTACTATAATACTCGACCAAGACAGCCTTAACAGGTTGCCAATCATCTAGGCCGACAAGTTAACAGCCATTCCCATCATTACTTACCTCGAGTTATGCACCATTTGAAAACAACAACTTTTCATGTGCTTTACGTCACCTCTTTGGCAAAAAGTAGGATTGTTTGTATTTTACACCTTATTGACAAAGGGCAAAAAGTAATTATTATGTGTCAGAATAAACTTCACTATAAATAACAATGGGACACAAGAGAATAAGGTACGTTTTTCCTAATAATAAACCCCGGTCTCTAATATTCGAGAACTGACTATGGAATCGGAGTGCCTTTTGTAGGTACCTCCACCATTTACATTAGTTGTTGGAAACTAGGAACCAGATAGAAGTTGGAGAAGTTGATATCAAGGATTGTTACAGCCTCCAAGGTTCTGTAAGAACATGTACCAATATACATATACACGCGCACACACATTAATAAAAGGTAAAATAGTGTAAGTTGAATACACTGTATTCTCTCCATCTTATTTATTCAAGTAGGTATCAAGAGCCCTAGTCACCTCTGCTCACTATCTTCGACATTCGTCATCGTCTGCCGCCATCTGCTGTCGTCTTTCTTTCGACGAAGTCAGAATTGGTGCGTCTTGAGGAGCGCAATCATCTTTGGTAGTCACTTGTTCAAAATCTCTCTGCCGCCAACTCTTCACCAAGTGCGTGTCTCCCATGCACTATATTCCTAGTGCTAGAATCACATTGGAACACTATCATTCATCTTGTCGACACATTTTGTGCGTGTTTTTGCCCTTGTCCTCCTTGTTCATTGGCATTAGTTCAAAACTAGGGTTTATTCCCTCCAAGGCTACTTGGTTTTTTCGTTCTCTCAAAATTTGTTTCATGTTGTCTTTGGGATGGGTTCTACTTTTTCTACTACTCCTATAATTATCACAACAAAACTCAACTAAAAATGCTATTTATCTAATTCTGCATCTGTAGAGTTGTCGTTCCTTGGTCAAGGATACCATGACCATTTTGAGAAGGGCATCACTGTTGTTTTGGATGAAGAACCTCAATGGCAAAAACTGGATTTCCAGTTATGTGTTGTTTTCGAAATTTTGAGATTGTTTAAGACATGTTCTTCCATTTGGAAAAAGGCACAAGATATTTTTTCCAATGACATTCAATGTCTATTTGACGATGCAACTCAAAGAGTAGGCTCTCTCACATAGACCAATCATGATATGATCTCACATGTAGCAAATGCTAAGGCTGTAGTAGAAAAATTGATATCAAAACTAAGTCTGTTAATTCAAATGATCAACTAGCAAATATTTTCACTAAATTTTTATGAGGACCTAAAATTGATTATATTTATAACAAGCTTGGTACATACTATTTATGTGCACCAGCTTGAGGGGGAGCGTTAGATGGGCTTAGTCCATACTTTTTGCATTTTTCTTATTTATTAATACATAATCCTATGTGCTCTGTGCATACAAGGGATTAATCCTATGCCTCGTTTTATTTTATTTTACACTCAAGTTGTTAAGTGAAGGAACGAAAATAGTTTACTTTATTGCATCTCTAACATGTCTTTAAAGCATAAACCCAATACACAGGCCCACCAACCGTTCAACTTTTATTTGAAGAATAGGGATAGCAAGGATTGAGGTCAACAATTTTGGTCATAAACCCTTTGACAATTGATATCATGAAATAACTATCCCAAAAGCTTAGATTGTGATATGAAGGCGCATGAATGGTTTTTATACTAAATGTCATACTGATAAAGTTCCAGGTTCTAGTAGAATAAAGCTATGCCCTTTTCTGTTTAAAAAAAAAAAAAAAACTGAATATGTCTTGTCCATGAAAGATGTGGGGTTTGATTTCAAATAACCAAATACACTCTTCAAGAGGAGTTTATGCCTATTAAGATCATAATGACTTACCTTTTCTTCAGGAAACAAATTTGAGAAACAAAACAACTTCCCTCTGAACACATTTGCTGAATTTTCATATTGAACACTAAAGTCATGCTGGCTAATTCTTTGTGTGCTCAATTTACTATCAGGAAGTTGATTTTGCAACATAGTTCTACAATGAGCTTTACGGACTGAGTGACCACTTTCATCCATATCTTTTATCTCTTCTTTTCTTTTCTCTAAAGATTCTGGCTTTGATGACAGCTGGAGCTTTTACTGTAATCCATAGATGTGCTCCCTGTTACTGCTCCTTTTGCCAAGTTTGCTGAGTTTAAGAAATAAGAGAACAAATAAAGCATGAATTCAACAAAATCAAATTTATAAATTATTTAAGAAAAATCTAATAAATTAACTGAAAAGTGTCCTCCAGCTCCAACATGGTGAAGAGATAATATACACAGACTACAAAAGCGAATATGCGCATCATAATACCACACCTTTTGGATGAAGTAGATCATATGCAATGTGTCTTCTAAGAACAGGGACTTCTTTCATTTTATGGTCACAATCTTCAAGCCATGTGGTTTTAACAACATAAATTACACCTAAAGCAGCAAGACTCCTCACATCCTTCTTTTCCCTTCAAAAACATAATTCATGTTAAGGTAGACAGCAAAAGAAAAGGAAAAAGAAGAATAAGTTTGACAAACATTTAAGATAGATACTGGTCACAATGTGTGTCAATTTGACAAACATTTAAGATAGATAGAAACTATCGAGAAACATGAACATGAAATGCACCCATAAAGATTCTTCATAATATCAGAGTTGACTTACATTTCAGTAGGATTCCCAACTACTATGTGTGTCAATTTGTCACTAAAAGACATATACCGGGAGCCTCCACCTTTACGCACAATATTAATTAGTTTCCGCATTTCAAAAGCTTCAAAACCAACTAGTAATATTCTGCACTCTGATAAGTACAAGTCATTATCATCAGATTCAGAATCATCAGCAACAACACCGTCAAAGTTCAATTCACCACTGGTCTGCAATGGAGGTTCAGCTTCTGCCTCCTTAGCTATACGAGTCTGTGAAACAGAGGACATATATTCTGATGGCATGGCTTCTTGATCTCCATCCATAGACTCAGCACAAGAAACTTGCACATTTGGATCTGTAAAGGATGCCGCAGATTGCAATTTCCCAATATCTTTTTCTTGGCTTTATTGCATTCTTAAATCCCTAGTTACTTTATGTGAAGATACAGATCCATGCTGAACAGGGAAGAACTCCTCATTCAGACATGCTATCCATGAAAAGAAATACAAATAAATAAATGAATGGGTGGCATAGGCATTGAAATTTTACAGTTTAGATGGAAAATAGAAAGGAGAAGGATATTTCATAGGGCTCTGAATAATTGTATACCGAAACACACACTAACTTCAAATTCCTACCGGCTGAGTAAATATTTATTTGGTCCTCCTAAGATATTGGTGAAATCACATTAGCCTCCATATATAAATAGATTAAATTGCTCCTCCCAAAATATGCATTATTGACCACAAATTAGATCACACGCAGAAGTCCAGTCTTATAAACTTCAAATTGATGATGTATAGCCCTTATAGTAAAGGAGTGTTGAAAATCTTACATAAATAGTATTGAAACTCTCACATGACATGTCCAAAATACTTATATATGGAGTGGGGTAGCCCTCACATACATATTTTAAAGTTGAGTTAGCCTAAACACAAATTCTGAGACTACTATATCATAACAACATTGTACTTTAACATATGGCATTCTACTATTCAGTTTCAAACCTGAGGTTGTGCAACATACATCATCAAAGCATAGAAGTTACCTTTCCGAGCAATAGATTGATCAAACCATTTCCTTATCACAATATGAATGTGGCCCCATCGTTTTGCTACCTTATACTTGTCACCTTCAGGAGCGTAAGAACAGTCAAGAACACAAATATCCACCAAGTTTAAACAATTATACCATATCCTTGAGTACATGTACTGAATTATTCCGGCATATAGGATCTTGCAGAAAAAGACAACAACCTTCCAAACTTTTACACAACTAGTCAGTAAAGTAGAGCATCTAAGCCTCTAAGCTAATGCAATAGCGGACACTAAAACAAGCAAAATGCAGAATAGCACGTTAAAATGTATTTCACATACAAGAACTTGTGTCATCAAAAGGTTCACTAATGCAGGTGAAACAGAATTTCACCAAGCCAGCTGGTGTTGAAAACAGCAATCTGACATTTATCACAGACTGTTAGAAAATAAAAATAAATAAATGTCAAACATTCAAACAATGTGAGCTCTTCAATAGGTAGTCTTTTCCAAGACATTGAATACCGAGTTTAATATCAATTAGTAAGCAACCAAGCACTTATAAAACTCACCCTTAAAATCCAGCAACTAAGGGAAAGAACCAAACACTTAAATATTAAACTGAGTATCCCATAATACTCGATAAGGGATTTAAGTACCCCATACTATCCAAGTCCCTATTAGAAACACATATGTTGTTGGCATTTTGATAGAAGAACTACTGAAAAATAATGTAAGTGTTAGATTAAATAGTCTTAAATAGAATATATTGTAAAGGTGTTGTGTGCTTTGTGTTGCACCTAGTTCTTAAATGTATCTTTTCAGATTCTCTTCTCTTCCCTTTCATACATTGTATCTAATGTATCTAAAGTTGATATAAATATGAGATCCTAAGAGAGGGAAATACACTCTTTAAATTTATAATTCCTTTGTATTGTTCTCAAGTTGGTATCAAAGCGGGTCGATCCCAAGAAACTGTTAGTCTTTACATGGCTTCCTTGACAAGACAGCCAATATTTCCAAATCTAAACGTTCTGAGCCAAAGTTATCTAATGAAGAATATAAGGAATATTTAAGGTTGCCTAGCCCAATCATCTACAACTCCAATTTGTCAACAATTTGCATTTCACAATCTACGGGGAGTCAAAATCCATGAATAATTGACTCAGGTGCATCTGATCATATTTCTAATAATATTTCTTTGTTCTTCTCTCTCCTTTCCTAAAACACCTTATTTCATAACCCTAGCCAACATATCTAAAGTAGCTTCTCAAGGAATTGGTCAAGTTTCTCTTTCTCCTTCTTTAAACCTAAAATTTGTTCTTTTTGTTCTTGTATATCCCTTTTGACTCATTTCTTTAAGTCAATTAACTAAATCATTAAATTGTTCAGTAATCTTTGATGCCAACTCTTTTGTTATACAGGAACGTGGTATAAGTCAGATGAATGGCGAAGGACATGAATCTAGCGGTCTATATTACCTTGATACTAGTTCATTTCTATATTGTGTTGCATCTGTATCTCCTAAGTTGTTGCATGAACGCTTAGGATCCTCGTCTAACAAAATTAAAGATGGTTCCTGAACTTAGCTAGTAGTCTTCGAACTTTGGAATGTGAATCATGTCAGTTAGGAAAACATATCATGTCTTCTTTTCCTAAACATTTTGAATCTATATGTGACTGACTCTGCTTTTTTTATCATCCATTCTGACATTTGGGGTACAAGTTGTGTAACATCTTTTGGTTTTAGATATTTTGTTACCACAAGTTGTCTCCTTCATATTTTTCCTTTATTTCTTTTGTCTCTTCCATTACTATTCCTAAAAGCGTGACAGAAGCACTTGATCATCTAGGAGACAACAAGTCACGATTATTGAAATGCACAGGCTCTTGAACATAACAAGACATGAAGTTAGTTCCTCTTCCTTCTAGGAAGAAGACGATAGGGTGTCATTGGATTTATGCCATTACAGTTGGACTTGATGGTGAAGTTGATCGTCTCAAAGCTCGATTGATGGCTAAAGGATATACTCAGATGGGCTTGACAATAGTGACACTTCTACTCAGGTGGCCAAAATGACTACCATTAAACTTTTCCTTGTCATGGCAGTCATTCGTCATTGGCCCCTTCATCAATTAGATATTAAAAATGTTCCTCCGCATGACAATCTAGAAGAGGATGTCTACATGGAGCAACCTCCTAGATTTGTTGCTCAGGGAGAGTCTAGTTTGCTTTATAAGTTGCACCACTCTCTTTATGGTCTTAAGTAATCTCCCTGTGCCTAGTTTGGAAAATTTAGCCACATTGTTCAATCCTTTGCGCCGAAATGCAGTGAGACAGACTGCCCTGTTTTCTAGTGTCATACCTCCGTTGGGAAATGTGTATACTTAACAGTGTATGTTGATGATATAGTAATTAAAGGGAATGAAGCTACTAAAATCTCCCAGTTAATGAAACACCTATGCAATCATTATGCAATCATTCTCACACCAAGGAGCTTGGAAATCTAAAATATCTTTTGGGCATATAAATAATTCACTCAAAGGAAGGAACATGTAATAAATTGTTTAGATAAAGAGGAAATTTAGAATTTATTAATTTGTATGCTTTTAATTTTGGTATCAAGCTAAGGTTCAACCATGGACTTAATGTTCGGAAATACACTAAATTCTTTAGATTTGTGTTTCATTGGATACAGGCAAGTAGCTCTTGGAAAAGCATCAACAAAGGACACATAGTAAAAAAAAAACCATCAGTAGGTGGAATATGTGAAGGACACCAAAGATCATTAAAAATCAACTCAAAAGGTGAATAATAGAGTTTTAGACAAAGAAGATTTTTTGTGAGATTTTCTAGCACAAAATAAACAAAAGTCCACAATTTTATTATATGGATGTATATTACACAGAGTCAATACAAGTTTCAACTCATTAACATTTGGATGACCTAATCTAGCATGGCACAGATTACTAGGTTCAGAGGAATTTGTGACATCAAATTTGGAATTAACAGCTGAACCAATGGCAGTGTAAACTTAAGCATTCTTTGACATGATTGGAGATGTACATTCTTGAATCTTGAGGTTATGGAAGGAGTATAAACCATCAAATCCAACAATGTCTCGAAGAAGGACTTCATTGGTGCCCTAAGATCTAACAGTACAATAGTGAGGTAAAACTCAAAATAAACACCATTATCAAGAGTAAATTTATTGACACTATGTAAATTTTTGGTAATTTAATGGACATGTAGTGAATTGCGTAAATATCGAATGAAGTTAAGATTAGAAGCCTTTTTGAGAGGAAAAACCAGAACCAAGAACTTTCAAGCATTCACCATTACCAATATAAATCTGATCAAGGCCTCAGAGTGATTAAACTATTTAATGTTTTGAGAATCTCCTGTTACATGAAAAAAAGCTCCAGAATTAGGTATCCAGTTGGAATTTCTATGTTCTTGGACAGATGAATTAGTTATCATTGCACTTGGCACATTTGAAATAGGACGTATTTGATTAGTTGCAGGTGAAGGATTAACCCAGGTATTGGATTTAGAAGATAGGGTAGACTAAGTAGTAGAAAACTGCATTGGCTTATACGTTGTACAATCATCTAGAACAAGAGATTTATGTAGTGGAAAAGAGGAATCATTATGGTAAAAGCATATATTAGCAATGTGACCATATTTGAGACAAATTTGGCATAGAAAGTTTGCAAATTGAGCACCACAACCACTACAACTTCAAGCACCACAGTCAGAGAAGGAACAACTAGAATTTCCATGAAAACTATTATTGTGAACTTGCAATCTTGAAGATGATGGTTTTTCATAAGAGTGAGAATAATTAACAAAAGGAGGAAAAAACTTTTTCTGGAAGCAATCCGTGTAAGATTCATGAGCAACGAGAGCCTATGATTGGAGGTGTTTCAAACGTGCTTTTAGTTACAGAAATAACTGGAGCATATTCTTGTGGAAGACCTTCAAGAATGGCATCAACATATTCATCATGCTTGCCAAGGCAACCAGTTCTAGCAAGCTCATCTACAATGGACTTCACTTGTCCCAAGAATTCCGAAGAGTCTTTTTTCAAGAGATTGGGCATGAAGATTAGTGCGCAATTGTCTTGCACATACTTTGGTTTGGGTAAGGAAATGATCGTGTATTTGTTCCCAAACTTGATAAGAATGAACAGTTCCAAGAACATGAGATAGGATAGTCTTTGATAGTGTTGATTGAAGCCAAGAAAGCAAGATTTGATCTTGAATTTCCCATTCTTCATGCACTAGATTAATTGTTCCAGAGGCCCGATCATCGAAAAGAAACGTTAAAAGAATTACAAGGTCGACCACGAACCTGTGAAGTCTGAGATTTGATATCGAGTTCAACTTGATGCTTCCAACGAAGATAATTGGAATCATCAAGTTTTTCAGCTACCGATTTTGGAAAAAACTGGGAAGCAGATGGAAGGGAGCTTGAATTGACCATTCTGATACATATCAGAATTTCAAATGTAAAAACGGAGAAAACATTAAGAAACAAGAATTGAATATTACTTCACTCTTAACACACAAGGAGTACATGAAAAAAAAAAGTCTATTTATAGACTCAAAAGAGGTTACATAATCATCACATACAAACAAAAACTAACAGCTAACATTCAATTGAAAGATTGAATGTGTACATTGCTAATAGAAGGATATACAATTTTGTTTAGATAGATATTTGATCAAATAAACCCAAGTACAGCGGAAATATCCATAAAAAATGTGACAAGATATTGAAACCCAAAATGTGACCCATCTTGGATCCCAATATTAGAAAGAATGGTTAACACGTTACCCTAGATGGAATGTGACAAAATATTGAAACACAAAATGTGACCCGCTCTGGTACCAACTCGGGAATGAAAATATGAGAAAAAGCTTAAGAAATTATTTCATCCCTCAGCCCATTATATGAGTTCTTACATCAGAGATACAAACAAGCGAATCTGTAAAAGGCTACACCTACATTATAGATAGATATCATTAAAAAGGCTTTTCAAAGATGAAAAAATAAGTTAACGTATTCTAACAAGTTAACTATTCTACCAGCCTTGAACATGGGAAGAAATAAAAAAAAAAAAAATCATGGCAGCAGCAAAGGAAGTGTTGAAAGTCACAATTAAACTTTAACACATCACTTGGTTGGTAAGAAAGATATCAAAAGGGAAACTTGTATATCTCCTAAAAACCTTTCCCTAGGAAGACAAAAAATAAGAAGAAAAAAAAAGTTGGGACCCACTTTTTACGAAGCATTATTATGGACTCAACTTTCATAATTGTGCAAAATTTAGTATTTAAATAATAAAATTACGAATTAAATATCATTTATCAACTAACAAAGTGTATTATTTACATTTTTTTTCCTCTCATTTTCTTCTCTACCAAATAATCTAAAAGCCAACTCATCTTCCAATCTTTTTCTTTTCTTTCCTTACACTTTCATTTCTATACCATACATGGTGCAAGGCAAAAGAATACCAATGGCAACGTCGAAAGCAATATGTCATAATTTCAATTTTCCTACTTGAGACATGAAAAACTTTGACTTTGAATATAACTACTAAGATATCACACCAAATTGTCCTAAATACTGACCCAAATCTGAATAGAATAAATACTACTTTCTATAATGTAAGCTATTATTACCACCAAAAATGTCCAAATTGTTAGCTTATTAAATACTCCCTCGAACAAATGTCAAGTCTTGAGGTGGCTCTTTCAATTCACCTTGGCATGCACAACTGCATACAATTCCCCTTGTTCATTGCATGGATGATAATAAGATGTAATATAGAATATAACACATAAGCTAATAAGGAGGATGAATAAAACGCAACACAAAATGACAGAAAGAAAAATCCACCAACTGGTCACAATATTTATATACGAATAACGTGTGTTTGTATGTGTATGATAATTAAGAATAAACTAGAAATATGCGCTAAAAACTTGTACCAGACCTTGTACTTTGCAGCTAAAACATTTTTCACAATGACAAAGTTCAAATCCAATGATGTTTTAGTGTGTAGAACTCCCCCCATTTCAGCCACTAACTCTTCTATCTTAACCTGCAAGATCACATACACTAAACACTGCCAATTGAGATTAAAAAAATAAGGAGGAAGAAGTATAGGAGAAGACAACAAACAAGAAAAAAATCGTATCCCACTAGTTGAGGCCAGCTATCACATGATGCTATCAAGCTCAATTAAAGAAAAAGTAGCCGGAATTAAATTCACTGTCAGATCCCTCTTCACAATTTTCATTTATGACCTTGGTTACCCTTCCCTTTCTTCTCAAGGGTAAAAACTATACAATCTACTCTCCTCACTCAAGCTTCTAGTAACTTTCTTTGCACATGCCTAAACCATTTTAAAAAATTTGGCCATCTTTTCCTTAATTGGTATCATCACAATATCATCTCATGTAAATTATCAGTTCATATCATCTTCGCATTCTTATTTCTAGTACTCCTACTTTTTTCACTTCCCGGTGAAACATAATATTCACTACCATAGAATATAACTAAACATAAAGAAGGTCGATAAAAATTTCCTTTAAATTTGGTTGGTATTTTACAATCAAAAATAATCCTTGATATCTTTTTGGTTTCTAATCATCTAGTTTGTATTACATGTGCTTCATCGTAGTTATTTTCCTTGTCATTTTCATAATTTGGATCCCATATAATTAAATTTAGAGTTAGAGATATGATTTGATTATGTTAGTGATATGATCTGATTATGTTATAGATATGATTTTATTACATTTAAATAGGGAGATATGATATGATGAGGAAATATCTTAATATTTCCCATTAGTAGGTATTGATTTTGTTGCTTATTATTGTATCTCTTCTTCATTATATATAAGAGTACTCATGTATGTTCAAATCACACAATTACAAACACTCCTCTCTACATGTTCCCCTTGTTATGTGTGAAAAACTCACTTGCACCAATTGGGCCGCTGCTATCCACTTGACCGCCAAAATTACAAACATTCCTGCTGCCAAACAAAAATGTTGGAAGCAGATTGATGCCTCTTTATACAGTGTTCTTTGGTTTTCCCTTGCTCCCAACCTACAAGCATTATTTCCAGGTTATACTTGTGTTGATGTGTAGACAAAGGCTAACGATGTTCACCATTGCTACTATGTCCTTAATAGCTTAATGAATATTAAATTGGAAAACATGGACATGTAGACACACCTTGCAATATACTTGATCACTTCATTGTAGAATATTCCACTCTTATACCCTTTGCTAACGGTGTAAAGATATTTCACAACCAACAAGGACAATTCTTTACAGTTGTTTCGTTTGCTGGACTACCACCTAATCTTGTTGCAGTTCAAAATCAGATTTTATTGGGGTTGGTGTCTCTCCACTCTGTATACTTTCGGATCCTCTTCCACATGTACTAGGGATTCTTTTGCCCTTGTCTCACAATCATCCTGTTGCGAAGGACATGGTGAGGACATGGTGGTCCTGAATGCAGTCTTCATTGCAAGTACTCTAAGAATTGGGGACATGTAGAAGTAGAGTGTTGAACTATGGTTAGGAAGCGGTCCTGATCAGTCAATGTGGCCCAAGTCACCACTACAACCTCAGATATTACTATCTCTGCTGCTGCATATAACGAGCTTCCCCAGCTTAGTGCAACCAATGAAGCTCCCTCACTTGTTACTCTTGTGGTGCAATCTAGTAATCCTATAGTTTTATTTCCAAGTTCCCCTCTTTGGACCTTGGATCCTTGATTTCGGAGCCTCTGACCATATGATTGGTAACCAATCTCTTTTCTTTTTCTTGACTCTATTGGATTACCTTGCCTTCTATTACTCTCATAAATGGCTCCCAAAGTAAAGTTCGGGGCATTAGAAAAACCCATCCTCTTCTTAACCTTTCCCTACATTTTGTCTTATTTGTTCCTGATTGTCCCTTTAATTTAATCTCTATTAGTAAACTCACCAGCACTCTTGGTACCCTGTTTGAAAATAATTTTGTTCTTGTATAGGATCAATGAACTGGACAAATGATTGGAGTAGCACATCAGTCTAAGGATTATATCAGCTCATTCTCCAATTGCCTATGTCTCCTCCACCTCTATTACTCTTGAGCATCAACATCTTGGCCACCTAAGTGTGGAGAAATTGTGTTTGCTTCGTCCTAGTTTTTCCACTGTTAAACCCTTTCAGTTTGAGTTGTGTCTATAGGCAAACACACTTGTACTAGTTATGGTCGTTGTGTCAATAAACGTGCTGTCAACTTTTGCTTTAGCTCACTTCGATATTTAGGGCCCCATTCGAGTATATTAACAATGGGATACTTTTATTTAATTACATAAGTTGTACTTGAGCTTCCTGATGAAAAATCATCTTGATGTGTTGTGTATTTTTCATAGTTTCTTTACCTAAATTTAAAATCATTTTGGTTTGTTGATTAAAATTTTACCAATTGACAATGCAAAGAATATTTGACCTCCAAATTTCACAATTTTCAAAATTCACAAGGGATTCTTCTTCAGACATTATGCGGCCATAGACAACAACAAAATGGAGTTGTTGAGCACAACATCACTTGATGGAAACAATTTTGTACCATTCTTCTTTACTGTAATGCCCCACAAAATTTTTTGGGGATGTCATTCTTAAATCTAATCATTTGATTAACCACACTCAACAATCATATCCTTAGTTTATCTTGAATCCTAAGCAGCACCTACTTTAGTTGATACAAATATTCTGTTTTCCGTTATTTATTTTCAGCAACATCTTACATTCTCCATTCTTTGTTCCAATATCCTATTTAAACTCTTCAAAAGATTTGGATTGTCTCTCACTCACAAATTTCCTTGTTTCCTTTTTAGTATTCCAATACCTAGTCTAAATCTTAACAGTTTAGCATGATTATTAGGCTTGAAGCACTCTCTTTTGTTTCTTACATTGCCCTGAACATTTTCATTCCACCATCAAGATTGTTTATCTCACAATTCAAAACCTTTTGATTCATAAGACTACAATAGCAACCAACCAAATTCCCTTAGACATCTCAACTAAAATTAAATTAGAACTACACTGCAAGTTTTAATTATCTTCCTACAATATATTTTATTAAAAGTCAAATATTTATCTCCCTTGAGCTATCACCACTTGGTTCTTGGGTAACTTGTTCAATTTCTGAGTTTTTGGCTCTTCAAATAAACATCCATGATCAAAACAATTGAAAACAGAACCACCTTAGGCATAATGGCAACAACATTTTAACGAAGACTAAGAAAGCCAAAAACAACAAAGAGAATGAAAACATCAAAATATGACAAGTTAAAATTAAATGAAAAGGGAGGAGGCCAGACAAAACATGAATTGAAATACATAATAACTTAACCACAAATAGTACCAAGATTTAAATCAAAAGTTGCTCATATTCAAAAGATCTTTTCATAATTCTGATTCTTTATATTTTGCTTTTTCTGTTGAAGAATGTTCAAGGAAAAAGAGAGACACATTGCACTTCATGGCAATGCTGACAAAAAAGTGAGACAGAAAAGCTGTTGTCAAAAGTGAATATATGATCACAACCTTCTGTATATATCCAATTGAGTAAATCTCTGACCTTGGTTGTTGAGATTGTAAGTGTTCACTTTAGCCCCTCACTTTACAAAATTTTCCCTCTAGTCCCTGAGTATATGAAATACAGTAAAGTTTTATCCATCTTAAACCCTAAAGGCAATGGGAAAAAAACCTAGTGAAGAAGAAAGAGAAAAAAAATTTGAAACATTTCTCAAATTCACGAATTGAATTGAATCAAGAGATTTTTAAAGACGGGTTAAATAAATAGTCCTTACAATCATAACATCCAAAATGAAGATTTACAATGAAAATAGGAACATTCAAACATGGACAACAACGAAAATACCTTCTCTTCCGTATCAAAGCCAGATGCAAGTACTTTGACGCCGTCCATGGCTAGGCAACAAGTGAAGCCTTGTTTAGGCAGAGACCTTCCAACCTTGGCACACGAAAGAACACATCTAGGACCTATTCAATATTAAAGAAGAAACAAAACTCACCAACAACACCAATTTCAATATCAACTACATAAACCAACACAGAGGCACACTAGTGTGTGGATAAATTATTAGGTGGTTTTGAACTACCGCATAGGTCCGAACTAAGGTACATAACTTATTTAAATTTTAAGATTACAAAGAAATAATAATAATAACACTTGATTATGTAGTACATGAAGATTGAGAAAGACTATGGAAGAATTTCTCGTATACCACCACTGAAACCTAGAACTGCCACTGTCTAACACAGACATTAGAATCTAGACTGGTTCAATTAACAATAGAAGGCAAATTCAAACACATAATCCAAGCAAAGTAGAAACGGAATATTACCGAGCAACTTGCAGCGCTTGGATTTGAGATCATCGAACTTTTCCTGCGAAACACAGAGAGGAATCAGAAAAGAAAGAGGAGAAAACAAACCAGAACACGAGTGAGGAACTAATTACGTGTTTTCTGGAAGCAATGATGTGGTACTCGTTGGGGCCGTTACGGGAGGGGTCGCAGCAGAGATGGAGTTGAGCGCCGTTATCTTTAACGGCATCGTGCAGCGCGTCGAAGACTTCCGGCGGCACTAGGTTTCGTGACATGAAGACGTGGGCGCCTTGGAATGCTTTCGTCTTCAACATCTTCGTCGTCTTCTCCTTCGGTTTTCGTGGGAGAGGAAGAACTAAGGAGAAGAAGAAGAATTTCAGGTGAGAGATTTTATTTGTGGAATGAGTTTGAATGGGGAAGAAAGGGAAAGAGCTAGGAGACAAAAACGCGGGAAAGTGAACTCATACCAAAAACATTCCTTCCAATTTTCTATTATATATTTTAATGGAGTTGGATACATTTAAAATATTTATTATGATAAATAAACTTAACGCAGTAAAATTTCATAGTTCAACTTTTAAAACAATATCATATTAAATAATATACAAAATAAAGTCTTTAATGTATCAAAGTAAATTTATAAACAAATTTAAAAATAGTTCCTGAGACACAGTATAGAAAAGTCACAATATTAAAAAAACAATGAAGTGGTAGAATTACTGAATGAATTGGAGTTCTGGCAAATATCCAAGGGATCACCTCACGTATGGAGTACTTGAGAGTGCGCTTCACAAAAGAATCGTGTGGCGCGGTGAAAGATTTTCCGTTGGGGTTTTCGCCCCCTGGTTTCGCCTGATTGTAGAAGAGGAAAGTTGGAAACATCAGAGTCATGTGAATCTTTTTTCATCTTCTTTTGATGTTGAAACTAATTGATATTGTTGATCCAGAAAATTTTAATTTAATTTTCGTTAGGTCATTTTGAACTTGATGATAGTTGAGAACTAGTTGAATACGTAAGTGATTTGCGCGTGTTTTCTTAAAAAGAAAAAATTAACTTTAAAGAAATGCCGGCAACACCTAAAAACTATTACCTAAAATAAGAATAGCTAATTTTTTAAGTTATTTGCTAAAAATTATCTCTAATCAAAGTATTTAACAAAAAGATTGGCTATTCATTTTAACAAATGCCTAATAAATAATGGATAATTATAAACAACTGTTATTAAGATATATGGTTACTGAAATTGTAAGTATTTTAAACAATAATTAATCAAACATATTTCAAACAATATGTTTGAAAATTTGTTGTCGCGATGTATTGCCTTAAAGCTTAGGGCACACTCTTTTAATTTTAGACGAGATGTTCTCTAAAGAAAAAAAAAATAGTATAATGATACTTATTACAATTCTATTCCGATGTAGTATAAATCTACAATTTTGAATGCATATTAATGGAAAGTTAATTACATATTAACGTAAATTGTTCTTTTAATGAAATACGATAATTACTATAAAAGATTAGCACGAGCTCAATATCTCAACGGGAGTTCAAAAAAAATTAAAAGTTTTATATTAAGATTTTCCTTTTTTTTATCTTATTGTCTAAAAATAAAATAAAATATGTTAATACTTATTGTACTAACTACTTATTATCATATTTTAAAAATAAATAAAGTATTTTTAATCTACCTTGTACAAATCATGGGATATTTTTAAGAATTAATCTCATCAATCTAAGTCACATAAGATTATTAATTTGGATACATTATCCAACATATGACAATGATATGAAAGAAAGTAGGTGCGAGTTTGACTTATACTAAAGTAAAAACTCATACTTATATTTGTCATGACACTTAATAGGTATAAAATTTATGTCATGTCAAATAATAAGTATACTCGTATTCATTCAAATATTTCTTACAATAACAAAAAGTTAAAAAAAATAAAACATGATCTTATTAAGAATTCAATATAAAAAGTCACACATTATATCCTTTTCCAAAACATTTTCAAGTTAGTGTAAAAAGATCTCTCATTCATTAATTAGTTCATATTTAAAAATATGCAGTATAATTAAGCTCAAAGAGAAGAAGAAATCATTTTGTATATTTTTATATTAGCTCGTCTGTAAAGTTGACTACGTCTAGTTCTTGATCAACTAACCAATTTCACTACAAAGACTAACACTATGAAGATATAACAGAGTATTATTTGGAACACAATCACTCTTGGCTAAACAAACTTAAATAGTTTTTTAACACTCAACCATTAACCACTCCTAGTTAACAACCGAAAGTATTGTTTGAAACAACAATCACCCTTTACTAAGACTTGAATATTTTTTGAAACGTAGTTAGTCTTTGTTAAAAAAAAGGCTTACAAGGAAATGTGATATGAAAGAACATGTGATTTTGCTCATTAGACAAAAAGGTAACATCTTTTGATAAATACAAGTGTTATACACTTTTCTAGTTTAATAATGAACAAAAATAGTGTTCTTGCGAAACTTAGGGCACAAAAAGAGATGAGTATAAAGATTGACAACATTTGACAACTTTAGATCACTTGTTCCTTGCCTTCAAATTGAGAGACTTTTTTATTATTGAAGAAATAAGTTGTTGAAAATCCTTTCTACCTGTTGAAAAGCTTCACTGAAGTTTTCACCTTTAAGCTTATGTTTGTCCACACAAAGACGTAAAAATGCATTAAATATGCTTCACGCAACATTAAACATTTATCTCTTTTTCAAGCAACATCCTAATAGTTGGCATGAATTATTAGGGCTATATTAGAGTGTTTTTACCCAAATTGGCATAAAGCAAAAGATCGTACATGACAGATAGCCTTTTCAAGGTTGATATAAAGGCATGTCAAGATGCAAGTTGGCATCAAGCAACTTTAGTATGTCCTTCAAGAGATATTTGATGTAGACATTATGAGATATTATCCGTATATGTGAAAATGAAAACATTCCTTACAACATGAAATAAGTTCACAAAGAGTTTCGTGAAACACAACGTTAGATGGTGTGTGTAATGTCTTATTAAGACTTCGCTTATTAGACGAAGCAAAACATTACAATGTGCTATAGTGTTTGCCGAAAAAGAGCATGTGCATTTTACATAATCTGTTTGGAAAACCTTCATCTTATAAACAAAACCTTTTTCATGATTACACTTATTTGTTTGAACAAATTTTAATCAAAAGCATGATTAGACTTTACTTTAACATAAAATAACAACACGAAGAAATTGTAATTGCAAACAATTTAAAATTAAATACCAAATAAACAAAGGATATTTTATGTATTTAGATTAAGGACAAAAGGGGAAGTACATTGTCATCCTAATATCATTTAAAGAAAAATCCAACACCCTATAATTTTGATTAAGTGTTGAAAATCACAAAACATAAAAGCATGAATCATATATTGTCGGTTTTGTGTGTGTGCTTAACAATATGACATTCATCGACCATCAATTGCAATATGGTTGCAATTATATGACAAATACTCTACAAAATAAAAATATATTAGAACCACGTTAAACATGTAAATAATAAATGATTATTATTATTACATCTTGATGCTCTGTCTGACTATCATCTTGAGATTTACCAATTCCAAGATCTGTCCTTGCATCAAGTGGTATCATTGGAGGATGGTCATACTCATACATCTGAATGATATATAGATTGAGAAAGGTGAAACCACACAATATATCTTGGAACACAAGCTTCAACAAGAAGGACTACAACAACATCCTGGACAATGTATTCTTTAAAATGCAACCATCGCTGAATCAACTTCATTTGTCAATAGACATTTATGACAATAGAAGGGTGGTGGGATATGATCTACAATATTGGCAAAGGACTAGCGAATGACATGTTCAAGTAAGTGCAACTATCTGCATGTACCCAACCTAATGAACCCCAAAATCAACGAGATCCATTCAAATGAGGAAGATTTTATACAAGCTAAATCAAACCTCAACTAACATGATATTATCCATTTGTAATGAAACAATTACAAGAGTAGACAATCTCCCAACAACAAACCACACGTACTAGGTCCATCATCTATATAATCAGAATGCACATGTCTCAACTCTATGGTTGGCAAATGCTTATAAATCCATGGCTACAAGAAATCATGTTCAACACAGTCAATGCAATATAAAATGGGTTATGTGTTTAAAAAGTTTAATAATGTTCATTCAAACTAACTTACAACAAAGTTGCATACTCTGCTAGTTGCGTCATATTTGCATTACTCGTATTTCTCAACTACTCATACATGTGGATTAAAGCAGTTGTCGTCTATGCACATCCTCTATTTAAGTGCAAATCGACGAATAACTCCAAATCAATGGCTGGAGTGACACTTTTATCTGCAAAACTCGTCAAACCAATTAGATGCAACAAATAAGCTCAAGTAGCAGTTGCCCATTGTTTGTTGTTTCATACTCCTTATATACCTCTCTCAACCAACTTAAATGTACATGACCACCCATTGCCTAGTTTCTGAAGTTGCAACAACATGGTCAACATGGAACACCTCTACCAACAACTTTGTAGCTCCAACCACATCTAACGTAACATACATGTAGAATTGCCCAGCAATGGACATGTGCAACAAATTTTACACATCATTCAATGTGACGGTCAATGTCCTAATAAGTAGATGAAGAGAATTTATATCATGATGCCACTTCTTTACAAAGGAAAACTACAATTATTTGTCTATAGTGTCGTAGCTAGCATGAACTAGACCAACTAAATTTGACAACTCAATTGAAACTTCTATCTATTCGTGTGATGCTCCTAACTTATTCATTTTTCTGTCGTGTGACACCAATTTTAGCTCACCATTATCCTATGTCAATGAATATCATTTTAACATTTCCAATACATAAAACATTCATTTCAATGCATGTATGTCAACATTATTACTTACCACTCCTTTCCATAATTGTCTAGCAACATGGTCCTCATAATTGTCGAGTAATGACCTATCCACTCACCCTCTAAGATAGCTTTCATTCCTAACTACATGAGCATCCTCAACTACCACATTTTCTTATGCTTCATCACCTTTAATAATGTAACTAGCACCACCCCACTCTCTTTGTTTAATAGACACAGTTGGCCATACACAATCACTTTGAAAACCACCTCCTATAGTTCTAGCCATATTTCTCTAGATATATGTTAATAAAACTATGATTTAAATAACTAAACAACCATACAAAAATAACATTTCTAAGATAAAAATTTTCCAAAGTAGTTTTCTAATTCTATAAACATGTTTCGGAAACATTATTATGGAAAAATATTCCAAAAAGTTTATTACAAAAGTAATAAAAAGGTCATATTCCTCCATTTCGAACTACTTTTTCAGAAAGTAAAAAAAAACATAAAAAAGCACACTTGGTGACAATGCCAAAGCCTAAATAGGATAGAAGGGGCAACCAAATAGATAAGAGAAAGTAAAACACAACTGAGGAAGAATTACACATAACAATACATGAATGATGAAAATAGGTTTGAATTATAAACCCTTCAGGACATATATATCATTTCACCAATATCAGGGAGCGTTGATGAAAAATGGAGGCATTTAGAAAAGCAAAAGCCATTGTGTTGTTTTAACACATGGTTCTCAATGAAAATACATTATATGGTTAAACCCCAAATAGAAATTGTACGGTCATGGCCGAATGGTAAGCGGCCCTGACCGAAATGTATTTGGCTATAACATGGCATAGTAGTGCTAGCTCACCAGACAATTACTGATAACAACAGACTACCACAAGTTGCTTTGTCCTGAAACCTTGACCAATCACAATGCCTCCATACAATTTGACTCCTATAAATACAATGTAAACGAGTCAATCCCAAGTACGAAAATCCAACCCTTAAGACTATCACTCTGAAATCCGTGTACTAACTTTGACATCGAAGTACCTTTTGCAAGTATCCTCCCACACCCTATTGGAAGCCAAGGAGTGAACTAGAGACCGAAGACTACAGCTGAGACCGAATACCCTCCAGGCCTCTGTAAGAACAATTGGTGCCCATTATGGGGTCGGCAGTTGTATGTTGAATGATAAAATGGTATCAACCCGCAATCAAGTTCACAATCAGAGGCGAGAAAACACAATGACAAACGTTGACCCAATGACCCTAATCTTATCACTGCAGCGCGAGATGGCCGAGAAGAAGTAGAAATATGAGAGGATAGACATGTCCTCAAGAAAGAAAATGAAGGCGTGAAAAAGAAGTTGTAAGGAGAATGACTGACACTATCGGGATAGAGGGTCAAACAAACTAAAGTGATATCGCACTCCAATTGGTCCCATGCACCCACCAAGGAAGTTGAAACAAAGGAAGGAGAATCCCCCTTTAATTCAGAGAATACTTCCTCCATGGGAGGACGACGAAACCCATTCATTATAGCATATTGGGCGCGAAGTTACCTGCTCATTAAAAGGGACTTAACATGGATCAGTATGATAGCTCAACTGATCTTGACGAGCACATAGACATTTACGTTACACAGATGAGCCTGTATACTATGGACGAAGCCATATTGTGTAGAGTGTTCCGACCTCTTTGAAGGGAACCACTCTAAGCTAGTTTACCCGATTACCACCACACTCCATTAATTGCTTTGAGACCCTAGTCAGACGTTTCAACACGTAGTTTGGCACCAACAAACCGCATCACTTGACATTGTGGGCACTCATAAATGTTAGGCAAGAGAAAGGAGAATCCCTACAGGTGTGTTCATGGAGAGATTTGGGAAGTTGGCGTTGCAGATCCAAGACCTCAACCCAGAGGTGGCTCTACATCACATGGTTACTGCCTTGCATCCCAGGTCATTCGCTGACAGCCTCTGGAAGAAACCTGTGTCCGACCTAGACGAGTTAAGGAAAAGAGTCGGCAAGTTCATGCAACTTGAGAAGTTGAGAGAATTCCAAAACCAAGTCAGGGCCGAGTTAGCCCCCGAGAAGACCAAGGCGAGGGGTAATAGACCTCCCCCCTCACATTGTTCACAAAGCCAAGAGAAGTGAGGTGACCTAGATTCCCACACTACATGCCTCTTAATGCAAACTGAGGCAGAATTCTTGAGGAAGCTCTGCATGCCAACGTCCTCCCCACACCGCAGAAGGCACCTACTCTGCAAAATGCAAACACAACAAGCATTGCCGCTTTTACCATAATTATGACCATAGTATCGAGGAAGTGTGTGGCACTAAAGGACAAAATAGAGGAGCTTATACTGGATGGTCACCTAAGGCGGTTCATACAACGCCCAACACAAGGGTCTGGAAGGAGAGAGAAGACCCGTGAGAACTGTTACACAAGGGGAACCAACGGGAGAGCACAACCAGAGGAAGAGCCCCGCCAACGAATTGACACCACACCCCTCTATTAGCCTCAAAATTCTACACTCAGGGGAGTGATCAACATGATAGCGTGAGAGGATTCACCGGGGGCGAACTGACTGCTTTAGCTAGAAGGAAACACCTGAAGGTGGTTTAGGTTGTGAATGTCATAACAACCCCACTTCGATGGAGGATGCCTCCATCATGTTCACTAGTGCCAACTTCAAAGGCATTGACCCCATCCAAGACGATCCCATGGTCATTCCGATAGAGATCGAGAACTTTGTCGTCATGAAAACCTTAGTCGATCAAGGTAACTCGATCGACATCCTTTATTGGAAGACCTTTAAGAATCTTCAAATACTCGAATCAAAGATACAACACTATGAGGACTAAATTGTAGGCTATTCGAGAGAGCGAGTCGATACGAGAGGGTACGTTGACCTATATACCAAGTTTGGGGAGGGAAGAATGAAGACCAGGATGGTCAAGATCCGGTATGTGTTAGTCGATGCCAACACATCCTACAACGTGTTGTTGGAAATACCCACGTTAAACTTACTAGGGGCGATCTCTCAACTCCTCACCTGGCCATGAAGTTTCCATCTCCATCTGGAGATATAATAACAATACATGTGGACCAAAAGACGACAAGGGAAGGCTATGCTACTATCTTGAAGGTTAAGCCTATTAGTCAAGAGCGAGAGGTGGAGAGACGCGCAAAGCGCGTTATGTAGAGAAGTCCTACACATGAGCGACACTAGAAGACTTAGACCCAAGAACCAGGAAAGGACGTGAATGTGATCCCGTTGAAGGATCCAAAACACACTACCAAGATTAGAGCCTCCCTATCAAAAGAAGAGATAAAAAAACTGGGTAGCTTGTTGCAAGCAAATGTTGATATGTTCATGGACGGCAACTGACATGCTAGGCGTTGATCTTAGCATCATCGTCCATATGCAAAGAAGCAAGACCGATAACCCCGAAGAAAAGAAAATTGAGTGAGGAGAAGCGATAGACGGCCATAGTGGAGGCCGAGAAGCTATTGAAAGTCAGTTTCATTCAAGAGGCACATTATACCACGTGGTTAGCTAATGGTTATGGTTAAAAAACCAAACTGTAAGTGGAGGATGTGCACAAACTACAATGATTTCAATAAGACCTGCCCTAGAGACGCATAACCACTCCCAAGCATTGACCTCCTAGTGGAGGAGCGTCAGGGTACAAGTTACTAAGCTTCTTGAACGCCTATTTAGGTTACAACCAAATCAATATACACCCAAGAGACAAGTTAAAGACGACATTCTTGACTGATGACGCCAACCACTTCTACGAGGTGATGCCCTTTAGATTAAAAAACACGGGGTTGACATACCAACGACTGATAAATAAGGTGTTTAAAAGCCTAATTGGGTGCAATGTAGAGGTGTACGTTAACGATATGGTTGTGAAATCCAAATCTTGCGAAAACCATGTACAAGATTTGTAAAAGGTGTTTGGTGTGTTGAGGGTAGTAGAAATGTGATTAAATCTAGATAAATGTGTATTCGGTGTCGAGGGCGACAAGTTTTTGGGCTTCATGTTGACGCATTGTGGCATTGAGGCCAACCCTGATAAATGCCAAGCTATCACCAAGATGTAGAGTCTCAAAAATGTCAAGGAGGTGCAAAGATTGATTGGAAGGTTGATAGTGTTATCTCTGTTCATGCCAAAAATGGTCGAGAAGATGAAACCCATTATTGGTTTGCTTAAGAAGACGTCACGCTTCCAATGAGATGACAATTGTGAAAAAAATTTCAAAGTTTAAAAACTTCTTAGCAAGTCCGCTTATGATATAAAAACTTTTTCCCCATAAATCGATACTCATATACCTCTCGATATCCAGAGAAGCTATAAGCTCAGTGCTCGTCCAAGATGTGGGTGGTGAACAAAGACCTGTATACTTTGTTAGGCGAACACTACAGGAAGCAGAGACCAGATATCAAATGTTAGTGAAGGTGGCCTTAACATTGGTGACAACTGCTAAGAGAATGAGGGCATACTTCCAAAATCACCCAATTGTTGTCAAAATTGATTACCCCATCGTTAAGATATTGGAGAAACCAGATTTGGCAGGGCGTATGATTGGATGGTCAATAGAATTATTCGAATATGGAATTTGTTATGAACCGAGAGGAGCCATCAAATCCTAGTTCTTGGCTGATTTTATCGTAGAAATGAGCTATGAGCCTGAGAAGACACAACAACTACAAACGCTTCATGTTGACAGATTGTCAAATCCCAAGGAGGCGGGAGTAGGAATTGTATTGGAAGGATCGGGAGAGCTCACAATTAAATTTGGCTTTAAGACATCAAACAATCAAGCAAAGTGTGAGGCACTATTGGCAGGACTAGAGTTAGCGCGAGATATTTGAGCAGAGCACCTAATACGTAATAGTGATTCACAACTCAAGGTAGGTCATATAAGTGGAGAGTTCCAAGTGAAGGATCTATTCTTACTTCAGTATTACCATAGAGTGATAACGCTCTTGTAGAAGTTCGATAATGCCAAGGTAGTGCATATTAAAAGGGAGCACAACACAAGGGCTAACCTGTTATCCAAGCTAGCATGCACTAAGAAGAGAAGCTGCCACCAGTCGGTCATCTAGCAACTATCACCACCCTCAACGTCCAACTCCTCCTCTAAAGTTGGGATGGCAAGAACATCATCATCTTCCACACCACCTTGGACTTAACCTTCAACCAAGTGTTCATCATATCTATTTGAATTAAGAGTATCATTTAAATCTATATTGCCCAAGTGTTTGAGTTGTGGGTATGATTTTTTTCTGGTTAATAAGCAGAAGTCCAAGAAAATCCTGTTAGTGTATGCTCTAATGACTTTGGATGTGTGAGTGTGGTTTTAGAATTAAGAGATGATTAAAATGCCTTAATTAAATTAATTTAGTTTTATTTTAATTAAAATTGAAATGGAACCCAATCAAGAAGAAAGAGTGAATAGAGACCCTTCATTTGCCTTAATTAAATTAATTTAGTTTTATTTTAATTGGATTTGAAATAAAACCCAATCAAGCAATAAAAAGGAGGAGTAAACTCCAGAGACCCTACATTTGCCTTAATTAAATTAATTTAGTTTTATTTTCATTGAATTTGAAATGAGATTCAATCCAGAGATGTGAACGTGCAAAACAACAGTGCAAAACAACATAAGAGACTCTTCATTTGAAATGAGATGAGACTCTTCATTTGAAACGGGTGCGGTGTAGAGAAGCTAAAAAGACTTTTCATTTGAAATGGGGTTGGAATGAGAAGTAACCGTGAAGAGACTCTATTTTTTTTTAAATTTTAATTACATTAATACATTAATTTTAATTGGGTGGTGTTAGGTGACAACACGTATCACAATGTCAGAATTTAATTGCATTAATTTTGAATAAAATTAAAGTCAAGAAGGTGAACAATTTGATACAAGAAAAAAATCGCGATTACACGTTTTTACGATTTTGTTCGACGATCCGTATGATTTTGCTATACAACGATCATGTGTGGAATTTGAATCGCACAGAGCATGTAAAATCATAAAATCTTACGATTTTATGAGTAAACTCTCGATTTTAACTACCATGATAGGACCTTTCCCCAGGAAAAGGAAAGTGCGAATTTCTCCTTGTAAGAGTAGACTACTTTACTAAGAGGATCGAGGCCGAAATGTTAGCCTCCATCAAGACAAGAAAAGTGCAGGATTTTGTATGGAAGAGCATAATGTATCATTTTGGCATACCCCATACAATTGTAACTGGTAAGGGAAGACAATTTACAGACTGTGAACTCCTTAACTTCTTTGAGGGCTTTCGTATTCGACATGTAACAAGCTTGATGGAGCACCCCCAAACCAATGGACAGGCTGAAGCAGCTAACAAATTCATCCTAAATAAACTTAAGAAAAAATTAGGTGTGGCCAAGGAAAGGTGGCCCGAGGAGCTGTTGGAGGTACTCTGAGCGTATAAATGCACTCCCCAATCCTCAGCGCAAGAAAAGCCTTACATCCTAATGTATGGTGTTGATGCCATGATCCTCATTGAAGTTGGAGTCCCCACTCTATGCCAACAACTGCTATATCTGTCAATGAACAACGAAAGCTTAGTGGCCAGTTTAGATCTCATCAGTGAGCTCAAGGATAAAGCGAGAATTAGAGACGGGGCTCGGAATTTAAAGGCGGCCAGAAGGTATAATTTGAAGGTAAAGCCAAGAGGCTTCTGCCCAGTCGACCTCATGTGGAGGATGCATTGTAGTGCGAGGAAAGACGAGGGGAAGTTCTCGTCCAACTGGGAGAGATCCTTTCATGTTCAAAGCTCAGTGGGAAAAGGAGTATACCCTCTCGAAACATTGCCTAGAAAATCGATACCCATGACGTGGAATGCCACACACTTAAAACTTTATTTCAGTTGAAGTCAGCAACCACTTGTATCTTTTTCAAGTTACAAGTTTATTAATGGAAAGGCTTCACTGAAAATCTCTCTCAATTGCCTGAAATATATTGTCAAGCACGTAGTCACACAAAAAACAAGTAAAGAAGAAAAGTGGGCAATGTATCACTCCATCGTGATCTCCAGTAACTTAGAAAAAATGAGTAATATATCACTCCACCGTGATCTCTCATAACATAGAAAAAATGGGGAACGTATCACTCCATTGTGATCTCCCATAACTTAGAAAAAATGGGGAACATATAACTCCATAGTGACCTCCCATAATTTAGAAAAAATGGGAAACTATCACTCCATCGTGACCTCCTATAACTTAGAAAAAATGGAGAACGTATCATTCCATTGTGATCTCCCATGACTTAGAAAAACGGAAACGTATCACTCTATTGTGATCTCCCACAATACAAGTCACTACACAAATAATCGCCTATAGTACTTGACAAGTGATCGCCTCACTCATGTAATCACCCACTACCATCACGAATGGAAACGTCATAAACGTCACCCCATAGTACTCGTCACCCCATAGTACTCGCCCTAGAACGTATACAAAAGAACTTTGACATCAACATAGGCGAATAAACGCCCTGAGCTATATCTGACATCATGTTTACAACAAGATGGACGAATAGTCACCCATAACTTAAACCCTGAAAAGGTTGAGTGCACCCAAAGACATGTCACTACATTAACTAAAATAGACAAGTACGTTCAAGGGCGTGTTATTTCAAAATACGTAAAGTGCAACGCGTTAAACCGACAACAATCAAGGGTCTAGGCAGTTCCAATATAAATAAAGTGCATGGCATGATAAAAATAAAGTCATTAGTATTAAAAGAGCCACAATTGGCTTGAGATTTACATAAGGGATCTTGTCCAAGGGTTGCTCAAGGCAACCAATAAAAAGTAAAGAAAAAGAGACACAATAGGAGTGGTCACATACAACGACCATAAAAAATTTGTTTCCTAACAAGCAACTATAGCGTGTCCTTTCCTTATCTTGAGACAACCCCTCCTCAATAACTGTTGTGTCCTCGTGTGCGTCAGGGGTGAGGATCTCCTCAATTGGCACCAATTGTAGACATCCTTGCTTTCGTCCATCTCATTCTCTTCTAGGATGCCATACAAAAAAACGACTTAACGAACCGCCTGTCAAAAGGATTGGGAGTGAAGGTCAGGACATAGTCCTTCATGTCGTTAAGCTCCATCTTTAGGACCTTCTCAGATACGACCTCGTCATGGGCAGCCGTGGCCTTGACAAGTTCTCCTCGGCACTCTTCAAGTTGCCAGAGAGCTTGTTACTTTCTTTCTCCAATGCCTCAAACTTGGCTCTGAGGGTATCACACTCATATTTCATTTTCTGTAAGTCTTTGGCTTGGACCGAGTTGGTGTCCAAGGCGGCCTTGAGCAAAACCCCAAAGGTTGACAACTCTTTCTTTAACCTTGCCACCATGGAGGATGAACCCTTGGAGAGCTGCACCCTCAACACCTTAGCAAAAATAAGAGCCCGAATTTGCATCTCCAAGAAAGCAGAGGCAGGCTCGTTAGTGGAGACGACATTCATTGCTCCCCTCTCTGCTGATGAGAGTGAAATCTTGACACCCTTGTGGAAAGTCAAGTCGGGGGCAAAAAGTTAATCCGCATTGCTCACCCCGACGTTAGGAGTCACTTATTGAGATCTCTTCGGTGAGTGACGAGAAGAAGAATGCCTCTTTGTGTGGTCTTTCCTCTTAGCCTTCGTGTCTGTCATTGGAAGAGGTTTGAAATCAATGAAGGCAGGAGACAGAGGCACAGTTTGAAGGGGGTCGGCATAACCCCACCCCTTGTCGGTCTTGGGAGCCTACTCAAACTTTATTTTCTTCAAACGCTCAAAGAAGTCGACGCCTTGTTGAGCCATAACACTTGAAAAGCAATAGTTGATTCAGCAAAGTTAAAATCAACCAACGATAAGCTGAAATGAAACACACATACCATTCAAATCCACCCAACGCTGAGAAGAAAAAAAATCTCAAGTATGTTCCGAATTGAAAGCCGTCATGGAAATTGATCCAAAATATCAAACATCTTCTTGTCATCCTGGTCATAGATGGCCTCGACCAAGAGTAATAACAAATGGGATCCTGAGTCCAACACAAGGGAAACTTGGGAGTATTCGCATTAAAAAAAACAATGCCTACCGACACGCAAAATGGAAATTTTGAAAAACGCATTCTTAAAATATTTATAAGAGGAACAAAAGGGAGTAAAGAAAGTAGCCCCTACTTGGCTTACTAGTGATAGCCACCTAACCGGAGTAACAGGGCGAGAACTATAAAAATGTAAAAACACAAGAGGAGATGGCCTCAATCGAAACATCTCTACCAATAAGTGAAAGGCTTGAACAGATGCCCAAGAGTTCGGGTGCAATTGGGTGGAAGCCATGAACGGGGTACAGAGCATGCCCATAGTAAATTCATAAAGGGGACACACACGTTGGAGTCTGTGAATAGACACACATACATGAAGAAGAAGTCAGATCCGTAACCTTCTCGCCTATGACACATGCTATCAGACATGCATCGCAAACCCAGACGCCTCCTCAGACATTCGTACAGGCTCGTGGAAGCCCTCACTTTGGGCGAAGGTCCTAGATGAAACACTACTGTCAGACTCGATAAACAAGAGGAAGACGAGTACGAGGATGACATGATTACCTATGCAAATGAAAGCCTTGCACCTAGCCACTACCTCATGTTAAACAGGTCTCGATGTCAGATATCGAAGCAATGATCTCTCAAAAGCAAGAAAACTGAAGGCATCACTCCTATTTATAAAGCATACTCCAACAGTCAAACTGAGGTGACGTTTCACCTTGCTTGCTGTTCGATTGAGCCTTGCACAAATCTCAAGGTACGCTTGCATCATCAAATCATTTCTCCCCCAATTTCATGAATATGACCGATGACCATACGGATAAGGACGACAAGAGTGCTATGAAGAACAAAAAGAGCACACTTAACTAATGCAATTGCCATGATCATTTAAACCTCTCACAACTTACCCTCGAGCTTGGAGGACAAGTGTATAATCATGACCGAATAGGAAGTGACCCTAACTGACATGTATTCGACTACAACATGGCACAATAGTGCAAGCTCACCAGACAATTACTGATAACAATTGACTACCAAAAGTTGCTTTGTCTTGAAACTTCAACCAATCACAATGCCTCCATATAGTTTGACTCCTACAAATATAATTTAAACGGACCAAGCCCAAGTACGAAAATCCAACCCTTAAGACTGCCACTTCGACATTCATGTCTTGACTTTGACATTAGAATACCTTTTATAAGTATCCTTTTACATTCCACTGAAAGTCAAGGAGTGAACTAAAAAGCAAAATTAAAAGACTACAATTGAGACTGAAAACTCTCGAAACCTCGATAAGAACAAAAACCATATAAGATGTACCTAAATGCTACTATAAATACTCAAAAAAAATATCCTCAAATAGGTAAACTAATCACTAAATCAACTAAAAGTAGAGCTTAACTAGACCCTATATTACCCAAACCACATTACACCAAAATTTGCCATTAAATTGATCCATAAATATTTAATTAGTCCATTACAAATTCATTTATCACCACTTCCATAAAACAAAATATGTTCACATTTTAAAACCATCTTTTAAAGAATTAATGTTTTGAGAATTTTCTAATGGACGGTGTAAAAGACCCTTCTAAAGTTAAAAAAATGTTTTAATTAACTTCATGTAAATTTCATTATCCCACATCGCTTTCAAGATCTTTTGCAACTTTTACTTCAATACACAGATCTCATAAGACCCATACGTTAATTGTTTTATTTAGTTGTTAGTAAAACTATATATTTCTGAGACATTTGCTTTTTCTTATGATTCAGTCTTAAATCATATTATGTAATGCATAACATAATGAGTTCTTTTAAAACTCAGGTTTTAAGCTTATAAGCCTTCTGCAAGAAAATGTATTTAGAACTTTGGAAGACCCGATTACGACTTATATCACGTTTGTTCAACACGGACCGATTCACTGCACGCTCACTGCAGATGCACCACTACCTGTCAGAAGAATAGTGAGACTTAACAACCAACAAATCTACCTATATTTCACGGAACCTTGGAAGGATATTAATTACAAAAATGGTAACAGTAAATAGGATATTAACTGATTGCACCAAAAAAATATAAGGGTAAAAAACTGTAAAGCGGTGGAAATTGTGCTGAGTAAACATCCTAGTTGATATCATGTTAGCTTGACTGCTCAAGATCGTGGAGAGAACTTGGTTGAAGGTTTGATTTGGGGAGAACACCTGCAGACTGCTTTAGGGAACTAGTCTTTTCACCTCGCGAAAGAGCCGTCATCTTCTCAGGGAGTAAATGAGTTCCTTCTAAACCCTGTTCAGGCTTTCTCTTAACTCTCTTCTTTATTGCAATACGTTTTGCACCCATGACATCATCCAAATGAGTTCCTTCCAAATCCTGTTCAGGCTTTATCTTAACTCTCTCTTTTAGAACAATACGATCTGCATCCATGACATCATCCAAATGAGTTCCTTCTAAACCCTGTTCAGGCTTTATCTTAACTCTCTTTTTTAGTACAATACGATCTGCACCCATGACATCATCCAAATGAGTTCCTTCTAAACCCTGTTCAGGCTTTCTCCTAACTCTCTTTTTTAGTACAATACGATCTGCACCCATGCCATCATCCAAATGAGTTCCTTCTAAACCATGTTCAGGCTTTCTCTTAACTCTCTTCTTTAGTAGAATACGATCTGCACCTATAACATCATCCAAATGAGTTCCTTCTAAACCCTGTTCAGGCTTTATCTTAACTCTCTTTTTTAGTACAATACGATCTGCACCCATGACATCATCCAAATGAGTTCCTTCTAAACCCTGTTCAGGCTTTCTCTGAACTCTCTTCTTTAGTACAATACGATCTGAACCCATGAAATCATCCAAATGAGTTCCTTCTAAACCCTGTTCAGGGTTTCTCTTTACTCTCTTCTTTAGTACAATACGATCTGCATCCATGACATCATCCAAATGGGTTCCTTCTAAACCCTGTTCAAGGTTTCTCTTTAGTCTCTTCTTTATTACAATACGATCTGCACCCATGACATCATCCAGAGAACCACTAGAAGTTCCCTTTGCTTTTTCTTGTTTTGAACCATTCAAAGAAGGATTGTAAACCCGTGGAGCGGCAACTGTATTAGAAACTGCCTTGTTTACTGAAGCATGATTAAGACTGCTAGTGTCTGTAGCTAATCTCTCTTGCATGGGCTGTTGCGAAGTAATTGGATTAGCATTGAATAGATTATTCTCATCTTGACGTGGAAATAACTTTATCTTCTTAATTTTCTCCCGATCCTAATCATATGAGCAACTAGTGAGATAAAAATAAACTAAAAACATCATCGCCGTTGTCATCATTACATACAAATATCATTGTCATCATTACATACAAAGTACAGAAAGCCAATGCTTCAGATGGCAATGGCCCAAATGTATTAATAGCATTTAAATCAAGAAAAAATAAACCCCGTGTCAGATTTTTTATTCTTATTCTTGATGGAAACAACCGTTTCTGACCAAGAATCCAGAAATTGAGAAATGAGAATCTCCATTTTTGGCCATGGTAAAAGATGAGACATAATCCAGGATATAATAGTTCAATAACTTAATATTTTAACAATATTTTCACCGGTTCATAATTCATAGTTATTATAGCCATAATTAAGTATGGATAAGAAAAATTAAAAGACTACTGTTCCAAAATAGTTATGCTACATAGGCCTTTGCAGATCAAACAGTAAATTATGGTCGTGAAGAAACTCCACTAAATTTCCAAAACTGACAAGGAAAAGGTTCTTTTTAAAGATATTTTAGAATATTACTATACAATATTAAAACTTATTTCATTACATAGGCATACCTTATGTCTGATGTGCAGTGCTTGGCGCCTCTCTTTTGACCTGCAAATTGCACGCTTGATCCCATGGTTGTCCATGTAACCAGTTGACCATAATTCTGCAAGCTGAAGACAATCTCGAAAGTGAGAAATCTTTTTTTATAAAAAACAAAGATATATATACACAGTCACACATAGAGTAACACAAGCTTCAGAAATAAGAGAACCATTTATTACGGAAGAATGGGAAAAAAATGGCAATCAAGAAAATTTCCATGCATGAAAATACAATTGAGAATCCTTTTCTTTTCAATGCCTTAAGCATAGTTATCAATCTAGATAGTGATGCTTAGCAGTCAAACCTCAATTTGTAGCAGGATAGAGCATAGCAAGATCATTGCTATTTTAAATTTATCAGACAAATATAGTTTTATTCATCATTATGTACATAACTACATATATAATGCTAAACAAATAATTGTATTTGATATTTCTTGGCATATTCACTACTATTAATAAACAATCAATCACAGAGTAAATAAAAAAAAATGAAGGAAGCAAAATTTCTATTGTCGGAGAATAGAGACAAGAACAGAGATATGGGTGTTGCTAAAAAAAGTGCCTTAGAATGTTTCACAGGTTTGGTAGCACAGCAGAACAAAGACCGAGAGAAGAAAGGGGTTGTTCACAGAGAGAAGTGGAAACGTAGGAAAAATAGGGGTTATGGTAATATATGTTGCCTGAAAATGGTTAAAAAAACCCTAAAGAGTGTGTAGCTTTTGGGCAAAAAGGGATTCACTGGTTTCACTGCAGACTGCAGTGGTGCCATAGTGCAGTGAAAACCTGCTTTTCAGCCTCTCCACAATTGTACTGCGATTGTGCACTATGGTCTCTAAAACTTGAAAAGAAGGGGAAAAAGATATTTTAAATAGTACTAATTTAGTAATTTTAACATAAACAAGAATATATTGAAAGTAAAATAAACCAAACCAAACCTAGAGAAAGTAGGTACTGAAACTAAAGACAACAAAAATAAGTTTGTGTGCCTCTGCTGCATAAATCCATAACTCAACTATAGATAAACATAGCCATAACTCTGCTAGAACAATATTGAGAGGAAGACAGAAAATTTGAACCACCTCAGCATACAACTTTCTGATTTTCGGACCAGCATTTTCATCTAAACCCTGGAACAATTGCAAATAAGATTCATTAAGAACAAACATCAACAAACCAAACAGGATCTTTCCCTCCTATAATAATAAAAAAACCTGGGTCAACAAATTAAATATATAAAGCTCAAACTTCCGTACATCAACAAAAAGGTCATAGAGATCACAAATCCTGTCTTCCAATGCAGTGTCCATACTAAAAATCCTTTTAGTTATTGCCTTTCCATCAGGACCTAATTCTTTTTCCCCAGATGCTCCAGCTTGCTGCTGTAGCTGCGATGCAGAGAAAACATGAAAAAGCATCCCATATGAAATAACCAAAATATTTACTTATCAATAAAAAGTACATTAGTTCCTGAAAAATTGCAATCAAGATACAATGCAAACATGATAGGCCAATAAGACAAGTGTATAAAGGAGAAAAAAGAAGGGGTGTGGAAAGTGAGGAAGCGTGTAGTGGGCTTGAAAGACCTAGCCCGTGGAGAAATGGGGAAAAGAGGAAAAAGGATTCAGAGTAATAGAATGAACGCCAGCAGGTGAGAGGAGTGAAGATATAGGAATCTCACATTTTGAGGAGAGAGATGGGGTATTTGGAGGAGGGGGGAAATTTTCTATTGGACATTATTGTGGCCAGGCTGAGTGAAGGAGTTGGTTCTTCCTCAGGAAAGGTTTTCTTTAATTTTAGTTTATTACTAAGGAGCTGTGCTCCATTCCACCCTGCATTCATTTCAATATCCCTGGGATCCTATGTTTACTTTTCTATGGAATAGCCTCAGCCCGGTGATTAATTCTACCATCAAAATTATATAAGTTCCTTTCCAGTTCTTAATTCAATTCGGGTCCTATCAAAACATCAAGAAACATTACAAGAAAAATAGATCGAGTGTTGAATAAAATAGCCAAATAATTATTAATCAATCAAAAGTACCATAATCAGCTAAGAATGCAAACATCAAGAATTTAGCAAGAAAAATACATTGTGTCAGAATTACAAATTACAATCAATGCAATCCCTTTCCAGGTAAAAGTTACTCATGCCAAAATAAAAATTTTCATATAAAACTAAATTGAATTAAACCAATATATAGATCCACAAGGGTGAAAATATCACTGTAATAGGGGGGAACCAAAAAGGAGCTACATGAACCAGCTAAAAAAGTAACTACTGTGTGGAAAACTGAAAATAGGACACGTAAAGCCAGTATACAAATATTTGATTTTGATACGGAATAAATAGCAATGGTAACTATAATAAACCTTAGATTCCATGGATGGGGCCTGCATCTTAATCATCTCAACAACTTCCTTCTTTATCTGTTGAAACCTATCATCTTTCTCCTTCTTCGCAGACAAACCCATACTGATCATAACCTTTAAGTTTCTCTGTATCAGGAAGACATTACATGAGAAGATAAGTTTCAATTCAAGCAATATTGGAAACTAAAACTACCTATATATTGATACTTATAGATATAACATATAAACAAAGAGAATAAGAGTTGCAATATGATGACCACATTGACATACAATAAATAACAGGTGGCAAATTACTATTATCTGGATTGGAGTGTAAAAGAATGGAGTTCAAAGTTGAGTTTGTTTAATACAGAAGGATAACTGTAGTTATAGAAACCACTTGAAAATTAGAGTCCAGAATTGCTAAAAGATTAATTTTGTAGCGATGGGAATAGATATTTTTCTTTGTGAAAAATCACCAGCTCGGTTTTTACTGTTAGTGTTTAAAAGGAACATTTATGAGATTATAAATGAAGAGCATTTGCAGGTGCAGAACATTCTACAAATTTTCCTCACGCTCAAATAAGTTCTTTCTCACCGAGGCAGTACAACTTTACTCTTCCTGAATTTGTTTCAACGCATAAAAAATAGTGAACTTGAAAAACTTCACAAACATGATCAATTACAATTAGTGTGTGCTTAGTTCACTTTATTTTGAAGGGATAATTACATATTTTTGAACAAATCATGAGAATTTTTAGAAATACACTAGTATTGCTCCAAAAATAATCTATTCCTATATTGAACTTAAAATCCCTTCAGGAAGACCTTCTGTCACTCTGGAGTAAGCAAAAAAGTCTTAAGCTAACAAGTCCTTTATTCCTGAAGAAAACCAGATTAACTAAAATGAAAGTTGGCAAACTATCAATTATAAATAAGAATTTCATAGACACAGACATTGACATGGAAGTACACCATATCAGCAAGAAAAAAACCAATCTTTCATAAGGTCAGAATGGGATAGGTGACGAATGTATTTAAAGCCTAAATATGGTAATGCATAATCACATCCCAAAAAATAAATGAACTACAATTGTATAGAAGTTCAGTATAGTGGACTCAACAGCAAGATACGTGATTTGAGAGATACAATCTTTAGTTTTAATTTTTCATATTTACTATAATGTTGGGGTTCAACAACCAATAATGAAAAAGAAGTCAGCCATCTATAAAGCTCCTGGTACGCATTGGGGGTATTATGACCAGAAACTGAAACAATACACTAAAAAATTATCAGTCATGTGTATCAAGCTGAAATACCTTTAATGTTCTAAGCTGAATCAGATGACCGAGAATACTCATAAGACGGTTAATTAAATCCTTTGATACTTTCCCTTGGCTTGCCTGCTGCATCAAAAACATATAGTCAATATTACAATATGACAAACATGCTCTACTCTATTAGATACAGTGAGGTTGAAATAATTCTTTCTTAGTGCTCTCGCTCCCTCTCTGTCTATTCTAATAGAAAGTTCAAACTTACAAGACTTTTAGAAAAAAAAGTACTAAACTGTGCATATCTGGAAACACTAAGCATGACATCACAAAAATAAATTTGCCAATACCGCTAATCTAGCCACTTTATCAAGTTTCATCTTTATTTCTCTAGGCATTCTCCGTTTGACAGCCTGAGGTGTGTTATCACCCTCCTGGTTTTCATTGGTTGGTGGTCTTGCTGTAATATTATTCATAAGAACTCCGCATCAGCAAGAAACTTCCAGCACTGCCAATATGAGAAATGAAGGATAAAAAAATTTTCTGAACTTACATTCTGTGACAATCTTCTCCAACTCTCTAATAGCTTTCTCAAGCGTTGTAATTTTTGGCCTGGCACTAGAACCATCTTTCTTGAGCACATGTTCAGATTTCTGCATAAAAGCTTCAATCAAGCACACAACTAAAACAGTATGTTACAGAAAAAACAGTCCACTTTCACAAATTTTGTATTCAGAAGTCATAGTAATAGGAACATGCTATTTCACCAAGTGCATGCTACAAGGGTAGTATAGTTCGCCAAAGCTTCAATTTAAATCTCTCTTAAAGATAAACCAACCATATATACCAATATCCCTCAAATAGAAATTATTTTTAAATGAAAAAGGATGGCCTCCAACAGCCAAGGTAACCTCTTAAGTGTACTATTCAAGCAATAATGCTACAAAACTAAAAAGTAATGGGGAGTTTTGAACTTGACAGAACACAAAAAAATGGAGGGGAATCAGTAATGCATTTCTACTTATTAATTGTCACGTGCTATGAAATGTGGCACTGTTTAGATCTGATTGCATGGTGAAAAACTTGAATCCCACAGTAACAATAATAGTCAATAGCAGATAGCACCCAGGGGCCACCCCACAAAATAGTAAGATCTGAGTTTGTCAAACCTTGTTCGGTAGTATGATCTGAGTTTCTATCTCCTGATATTATTTTATTTTTATTTTTTCCAGAAAAAGATAAATGTCTTCCAACACCCAATAAACATCCAGAACAGATTCTCCCATCTTTTCTAACCATAGTGTTAGTATAGAGAAGATGTGTCTAATTATTCAAGGTGGGCTTCTGAAATTGGGATAGTTGAGTGGGTTGGGCTAAAAGTGCCATCTCAAACCTATTTTCTCTTCCTACAATAGAGCATGAATAAAGATGATTTGAAACCACTATCCACACCTCTCTCAAACCTATTTTCTGTCCCCATGATCCATGTGCATCGGTTTGGAGTGAGATTCATCTCCTTCATACCAATATGCATGTACAACATGTGCTAAGATCTTTTGACACTTCTTGCTCCACAACAATTTGAGAGGCCACGTCTCCACTTATCTTGGGCAGCTTCATGTTGTCTTACATGATTTTAATGAGGTCCTTCCACTATCAACAAAGTCAAGAAACTTGAGAACCACATCTTTTTATGACCCTATGTTCATGTGGATTGCCACAAGAATACATTGTTTACTTATTTTTAAGTAGACTTTAAGTCTAATTCAACTTTACAAAACCGGCTTGTAAGATGAGATTTGTACTCACTTATATACTATTGAAAAGCCTTATCTCTAGTCGATGTGGGATCTCCAACACAACCCATCACACCGAGCCTGCTCAACTTGTGCATGAGACTATATATTTAAGGATGATCCAATAGCGGGTTGGTCCGATAACGGGTTGGCCCGAAAGGCCCAACAACCTTGCTAAGATAGACTCTGATGCCATCTCAAGAAGTGGATTTCAAGCCTAACTTAACCTTACAAAATTGACTTGTAAGGTGAAGTCTGCACTCACTTATATACTATTAGAAGGCCTTATCTCTAGTCGATGTGACATCTCCGACATATTTAATTAGATTTTGTGATCATTGATAAACCCTACTATGACTTCTACATGAACCACAATCTTCTAAAATTAAATAAGGAGACACATACTTTGTTTGCATGGTGCCTTCAATCACAGATTAATAGTTCTAGACATTTTTTGCACACATCATTCTAAAAAACATCCAAAATGCAAACATTGCTACTGCATTGGAAATACTATTGATAAGTATTGGAAGCTACATGGGAAACCACCTCGTTCACCCAATATTGCTCAAGTATTTACCTTGAGTTACTTGTTGCTCCTACAATACCATCTAATCAGCCTCATATGATTCTAACAACATATGAAAACTTTATCAAATGGTATGAGATTTACAAATCTACTAGTAACATGCCTCAGTGGCACACACTAGTATTTCATCTACTTGTCTCTCTCAATCTCTTTCTCTTGTCCTTGGGTCATTGACTTTGGTGCAACCAATCAAGTATCTAGTATTCATTCACTTTTCTCTTCTTTTACTACTACTTACAATTGCATTTTATCATTGGTGCCAATTGTTTACAAACACAAGCTTGTGGCATTGATACTACCCAACACCTCCCATCTCTTATTGTTTAGTTTATTCTTTAAGTCCCTAGTTGTCCTTTTAAGTTAGTTTTGTCACTTGATTGATCGAATCCCATGACATTATCTTCATCTTCACTATAAATAATATTACCTTGCAAGACAATTGGCATCGAATGCATCTACAATTTCTCTAATGATGGTTCATGAACAATTTAGGACATCCTGGGTTGACAAAATTGTAGATGGTGCAGAGTTTAAATCATTTGTCTAGTTTGAAGTGTAAGTCATGTAGTTAAATAAGTTTTGTATGCTTTTTCATTAGTTCACTCTAATAGTGGGGTCAATCACATACTATTACTCCTTTTGGTTTTAAATATTTTCTAACCTTTATTTATAATTATTGTATATGTATTGGGATTTGGTAAAATAAGCATGGTTGGAAGTGTTTTCTATATTTTAAATTTTTTCTAAAATCAAAACACAATTTTACTTATCCATGTGCTTTCAATGTGACAATGCCCACGAATATTTGTCTCACCAACTCCAGTAGTTCATGGACTCCAATGGTACTTTTATCAAATTGTGTCTCAAACTCTTCTACAAAATGTAGTAGAACACAAACAAATTATTTTTTGAAACTACTCGGACACTTCTTCACAATCATCTTTGTCACCGTTCTGGTGGGATGTTGCCCTAATATAGCATGTTATCCCATTAATTGGATGTCGTCATCTATCCTTAATTATCAAGTACCCCCACTCTATCCCTTTTCCCCATTCCCCTTTATACAGTCTTCCTACACATTTTTGGCACCATTTGTTTTGTGCATATTACCTCACACTAGGTCGAGATAAACTTTCTCCTTAGTCATTCAAATGCGTCATCTTGGGATATCATCATTCTCAAAAAGAGTATTGACGTTTTTCTTTTGCTAATGTCTCTTTCTTTGAGTTAGTCACATATTATACATATGTTCCCTCTAAAGACACGTGATCACTTTCACTACCAATGGTCATTTCTCAAAAAATATGCTTTGGAGATTCTAGAAAAGATAGGGACAACAAATGTTAAGCCTATAGACACACCAATGGATCCATTTCTCAAACTTATACCTAACCAAGAAGAATCATATTCTAACCACAAGAGATACAAACAATTAGTAAGGTAAATTACCTCAGTGTGACTTGTCTTGACATTGCATATGAAGTGAGCACATTAGATCAATTTTTAATTCTTCGAGGCAAGATCATTGTGATGTAGTCATACGAATTCTACATTATATTAAGAATGCTCCTAGAAAATGCCTGATTTATGAGCGTAGTAAGTCAAATTTTAAACTCTCCTTATCAAGATCTTTAATATTAAGTATGCAATCATACTATGTTCTTGTTGGAGGTAACTTAATATCATGCAAAATTATGAAATAAAATGTTATGGCAAGATCAGTGACAAACTCAAAATACAAGGTGAGACTAGCTACTTGTGAGCTTATATGGCTAAAGCAATTCCTCAAAGTGCTTACATTGGAAGAAAAAATTTCCAAATACACCTTATTTCATGAAAAACAACATTGCCTCTAATCCTTATTTCATGAAAGGACCAAACATATTAAGGTAGATTGTCATTTCATAAGAGAAAAGTTGGAGTCTAAAGACATCACTAGATTTGTTAACTCTAGCCAAAAGTAGGCCAATATATTCACAAAGTCCCTAAGAAGATTAAGGATGAATCATATTTGGAGAAAGTTGAGCACATACAACTTATATGCTCTAGCTTAAGGATTGTTATAATTATAAAAATAAGACATTATACATGTATTTATTAGGAACGTTTTCATTATTCTCATATCATATCTTTAATATAGCTCTTTCTATTATATATATATATAAATATAATATAGCTATGTATTAACATTTTTCTATATTTTTAAATGTTCTTAAATAGTATGAATACTCCATAGTTTTATAATATATGATTAATTATAAAAGAAACAACAAAAGTGACCTCCCCAATTGTGGGACTATCTAGCGTGGAGTGTGGTCCGATAGAGGGGGTGCAAGTCCAACACCCAATCCCTCCTAAAAATCAAAAGTTGAGAAACCCCATGCTCTTCTACTACTATAGTTTCCTTTGTGGTGTGGTTTCCTTTGTGGTGTGGTTTCCTTCAAATTCTCAAGAATTTATATCCAATATTTTTATTGTGTCTTAGTAACAAATGAGTGATGTGGACGGTAATGAAAACAATGCAGTGTTAGCTCAAGACTAGTCACAGGACTAGTGCGTAGCCAACCTGCATGAGCAACAGGCTGCAGAGTCTAGTGTCATATTAGGATCCAAATATTGAGAACCTAAGAGAGACTTGAACAAGCTCTCTAAAATATTTTTTTCTCACTTTTTATTTTTCTCAAGTAAAAAAAAGTGCTTATATGGTGGGTGGAGTAGTGTCGTGCTTCTTACCATAAATATCCCTTAGAATGGAGAAGCCTTTAATTTAAAGCCGAATAGAAAAAAATGGATTGCTATAAGTGCAGCAGAGAACCTTTTTATTGGTATTAAATGTTTCCTAAAATTATATTTATCATACTGCAAATTAAAAAAAGACCACAGAAAAGCAGTTAGGTAAACTTACTGATGCACGTATAGAAATTTTTCCCACAGACAAGTTTAGATCTGGAAGTTCATGGATGCAACTTTTATCTTTTGACCGACCAGTGTTTTCTAAATTGTCAAGACTACTTGAGGATTTTCCAGGTTGGGATTTTGAAAGTGCAGATGAATTTTTTTCAGGGTACATGTGATGAGAAGTATCAAGCAATCCACTTGTATCTTTAAATTGATTACTTGTGTCCTTAGATTGAAGCACTCCAGTCTTCTGTTTATAAGCACCTTCTGCAGCAGGAGGATCATTATTTGATAATTTTATACACACAGGGGGGTCCGACAATGGTCTAGTGTCAGCAGTTTTCTTTTCCAAACTAATTCCAGGGGCATCCAATTGCTTCTCAAATTTCATGTCTTCATAATGTTCACCAGGTACGCCAAGATTATGTGAGGAACTGAGCATATTTTTCCCAGTAACAGTCTTGCCCACTCTCACATGTTTATTTGATACATGACCATCAATTTTTTCTCGAGGATTCTTTGATATATCTTTTCGGCGCCTTTTCTTTGCTTGCTGGATAGGTAATGCTGGAGGTTCATTTCTTGTAATATAGAAAGAACCAGAAAATGAATAAAATTAGGAATTCGTATGAATAACTTAAATACTAAAGTATACAATTTAATAGATTCAAAATGTTGACACAACATATGCAGAAAAGGGTCACAGTGATAAACATCCAACCACAAGCCAGAAAAATAATGCTACGAATATTCAACAATAACAAACTTCATTTCATAGTTATCAATCTTAAATGGAAGTATGTAGCAATCAACCCCAAAACTGCTATAGCAAGATAGACTCTCGCTCAAATTCTGAGATACAAATTATATAATTTTTACAGCCCATATATAAATACTCAAAGGAAACAATTAGCCAAAATAAAGTATATATTTATAATCAATAGTCAAAAGTCACAGAGAACAAAAGAATGTAAAAGGAAGAACAGAATTGGTAAAAAGCCAGCTAAAATTGGGGCAACAAACAAACTTGAACCGGATCTTTCAAGGATAGTTTTCTATTTTTTGTTCAAATATATTTTTTAAAATAAATAATCTCATATATGAGATCCACTTATAAATTTATTTAGCTATTTATTTCAAATTTGTTTATCTTTTAGGACATACAATATGATCAATCATTTTATACAAATTTAAAAAATTGGTTAACTTAATTTGCTTATAATTGTACACAACTCAATCATGTAATATGATAAAATATATATATATATATATATATATATATATATATATATATATATATATATATATATATATATACACACATGTGTGTGTGTATAC
>Ga0209700_100605_pt1 | contig 69492 bp, 37 predicted proteins | sample SiratroredBW_FD_187528 | JGI IMG/M metagenome (GOLD analysis project Ga0209700, IMG submission 187528) | Root nodule microbial communities of legume samples collected from California, USA - Siratro red BW (SPAdes) (version 2) | ecosystem: Host-associated > Plants > Roots > Nodule | place: USA... | reverse complement strand
GAAATGAAATCTTATAGTAAACTTGGAGTAAGTTGTAATATATTGTAATAGCTTTCTAGTATAATGTATAGTAATATTTGTCTAAGTTGTAGTAAATTGTAACAACTTTCTACTTTATGTTTATAATGTTTGTGTCATTACTTAGAATTCTTGTGTTTGTGGAAACTTGAAATTTGAATTGAGAATTTGTTGTATTGGAGATATTAGATTTTGAATTGAGAATGTGTTGATTCTGGATTTCCATTTTTGGTTGCATTTTGGCATTGGGGCAACAACGAATAGCTGCTGCCAATTTAAAAAAAAAAACTGCACATACCAGCGCGGTTGTAGAGGGAACCGCGCTGGTATGTGCAGTTTCTGTGTAATTATAAAACCTTCTGTGCCATTTTTCAACGCGGTTTCTGAAGAACCGCGGTGGTATGTTATACTTTCCATCGCGGTTGTACAACCGCGCTTGTATCTTCAGTACTTTTTATCGCGGCTGAATCAAACGCAGTTGTACAACCGTGCTTATAAGCCTTATACAACCGCGATTAATTATCTTTTTTTTACTAGTGTATATATATCAAGTTTATTAAAAATTATTTATTCATTCACAATAAGTGGTTGCTTTTAAAACTATTAATATTATATTAAAATTAAATTGATATTATTACTTGTCATAAACATCTTAGTCTAACAGTCTATTAGTTATAGGATACATACTTCTCATATAAGAATGTCTTCTATAACTTTTATAGGAAGGGTGACATTTTTTTATCTTTGCATGAGTTAAATTATGGATTTGTTAAAAGCTTACCAATTTTATATATTGAGAATGATGTATTGATTTGTTAAATTGCATATTATTGATTTTATGACTTTAATTAGTATGTTGTTCTAAGTAGACAAGTTATATATACAAGTAAACTTATATAAGTGAGTAAGGAGAATTTATATATGAATTGTGTTTTGCTGGTGTAAGGACTGGCATAGCATGAAAGTAAGAGGTGTAAAAAGGAGCCATTGAAAGAACACTTGAAAAATATATTGGAATTTGTTCTAAAGATTACATGTGACCCCTTCTCCATTGTTTTGCCTATCCTGTTTTTTCTGGTATCCTTACTCTTTGCCCCCACACTTTGTTAAATATTGTTTGTACTACTACGCAAGTTTTAGGGATGTTATGTTTTTGGTTTTACGAGAGACTTGAGACAGTCTTAGGATTGTTGTTTGGGTTGGAAATCATTGAAAATAGTGTTAATGACGCGGTATAAGATGTCCACTTTTTTATTTTCTTGGTTCTCTTTTCATTCTATATAAATTCTTTATTGGCAATAAAAAAGTAATGATTTGTTAGTGTTTTAGAAAAAAACAATTATTTTAATATACATCACATAAACTTTAACTCATAACTTAAATGATAAAGAATTATCACTTGAACCATCTGAGTCTGAGTCATAGGCCACCTTGTCCATAAAGTAAGTATAATAAAATTAGATCTTGTTAAGAAATGAACTCCATTTCATTGCTTCTAGATTCTGGATAATCTTAATATCCTTTCGCATCATATTTTATATTAATAAAATTTCTGTAAAGTTGATAAAGTACATAGGAGTGTAGACATATTTATATAATATTCTTCTATTAACATCATAATATATGCAAACTTTGTTATCTTTACTAGGTGTATTTCCACTCCCAAGAAAACTTTTATTTAAGGACATTTAGTTTGTAAAGATAATTGTTTACGGTATGATCTTTCTATAGTAACTACAAGTGACACCATATCCTAATGTGAACTAGCAACATTACTTAAACTCATATTTCTAAATATATTTGAGCTACTAATATGTCTTTATTGTTAGTAATTAAAGTAAGCGATCCATCTTCAATATGTTCAATCTTTAATTTCATATCAATCATTTTAACATGTAAGAAAATTACATTACTTGTACTTTTCTTTAAATAAACAAACACATTGCAAAAATATTTATTATCACAAAATGTATATAGGGTCACATATGTAACCTTTTATTGAAATAATTGAAGTGGTTAATTATTGTTACTGTCATCTTTGTTTTATTGACATTAATTTTCGTTGAAAATCAGTAATTTAAATATAATTGAGGGAGTGAGTTTTGTTAAAACTATGGAAAGCACACACACTAAACACTAAAGTACTCACACACATTTACTACTAATTCAGGATATACTAGAGAAAACAGTTTTTTCTTTTTTATATCATTTAGAATATATTTCATATATATATTTAAACTCTTTTCTTTGTATAACTGTGGTAACAGTTAATACAGTTATATATTTTGATTATTATATCACTTTTCCTTAATCAAAATATTTATAAATTTTAATTTCAAAAGATCTCTTAGCTTCTCAACTCTTAAATGTTTAAGAGATTTGGTGAAGACATCAGCAACTTAATCTTCGATGTTATAATACACCAGTTTCAACTTTCTTTTACTAAATTTTGTTTTAATGTACTTACTCTTGTCATGGAAAGCTGGATTCTTAGATAAGTTAATAATAAGTTTATTATCAACAAACAATTACACTGGTTTCTTGTGCTCCCATTTCAATTCCTCTAGTAGTGTTTCCAACCATAAACACTGACATGTAGTTTCTGTTGCTGCTATATATTCAACTTCACATGAAGAGAGTGCTACAACATTTTACTTTTTTGAACACCAAGAAATTGGTGCATTCATGTACTTGAATAAGTAGCCAAAAGTGCTACAACATTTTACTTTTTTGAACACCAAGAAATTGGTGCATTCATGTACTTGAATAAGTAGCCAAAAGTGATTTTCCTCTTCACTTTGTCTCCACACCAATCTGAATCAGACCAAGCCTCCAAACACCTCTATTTTTAACTTCATTATGATATGTTTTTTTAAGAAAAAATAAGCCAAGATCAATTGTACATTTTAGATACCTTAGGATATGCTTAGCTATAGCCATATGAGGTAATCTAGGATTGTTCATAAATCTACTGCTTAAACCCACTCCATAGCTAATGTTAGGCCCTGTTGTAAAGATATCTGAGAGATCCAACAACTTGCTTGAACAAGGTTGCATCCACTACCTTTTCATCCAGCTCTTTAGTCAATTTCAATTCACCATGACGGGTATAGGTGTTGAATTGCAGTCCACCATATCAAACTTCTTTAAGACTTCACATGCATACTTCTTCTGATGCATCAATATTCTGTGGGGAGTTTGTACAAATTCTAGATCAAGGAAATAACTAAGAGTTCCAAGATCAGTCATCTCAAATGTTATCTTCATTTTAGCCTTGAAATGTTTAATTTCACTTTGCATATCTCCTGTTACAATCAAATCATCTACATAGAGACATACAATCAACAAATTTTGATGTTTTGTTTCCTTCACATAGACTCCAAATTTAATCGTGCAATTCACATCACAAAATCTTACTTTTGCAAAAAAACATCAATTAGCTTGTTCCAAGCTCGATGAGCTTGCTTAAGGCTATATAGAGCCTTTCTCAATCTGTAAACTTGTTCTTTTTGAGATTTTTCAAAACCTGGTGGTTGTAGTACATACAATTCTTCTTCTAAAGGGCCATTGAGGAAAGTTGACTTGACATCAAGCTGGCATATAGACCAGTTTTTCGAACTAGCAACAACAACAACTAATCTCACAATTTCCAACCTTACAACAGGGACAAAAACATTTGTATAATCAATTCCCTACTTTTGGAGGAATCCTTTGGCAACCAACCTAGCTTTATGTTTTACAATCATGCCATTAGGTCTGTACTTCACTTTAAACACCCATTTCACATCAATAGGATGTTTATTTTTAGGAAGATCCACCAGCTCCCAAGTTATGTTTTTCTCAATAGCCTCTAATTCCTTCATCATAGCATCCTTCCATTTCTAATATCAATGGCTTGCTTCCAACTTACTAGTTAATTCTCCACTATCAGAAACAATAATATCACTTAACTGTTCATAATCCACAAGTCTAGTAGAGGAAAGGCTGACTCTTTGAGATCTTCTAACAGTAGGCACTTTAGCGGTATTGTTTCCAGGAATCTTAACACTTTCTTCCAGAAAACAAGGAACATGAGTTTGAGTTTCATTTACCCAATTTCATGATCCAGCTTCATCTACAATTACATCCTTGTTGATGAGCACTTGTTGCTTCATTGGGCTATACATTTTATAGGCACCAGTTGGATGATATCCAACTCATATAAGAGTTTCACTCTTATCATTCAGTTTTCTCCTTATCTTATCTATAACACAAATCCAAAGATCCTAAAGTGATGCACCATTGGTTTATCTCCGAACCAGGCTTCCTCAGGAGTGACAAATTTTAGTCTCTTTGTAGGATATCTATTCAACACATACGTCATAGTATTCACTACTTCACCCCAAAAATAATAGGGTAGCCCTTTTCCTTTAAGCATGTATCCGGTCATATTCAACAGAGTTCCATTTCTTATAAACCATTATGCTAAAGTGTATAGGGAGTTGTTACCTCATGTTCAATTCCCTTTACAGCACAATATTCATGAAATTCTTTTTGAATTAAACTCTCCTACACCATCAATTCTGAGTAAGTTCAATTTTCACTCAGATTGTCTTTCTACACGGGTACACCATTTCACAAATAAAGAAAAAACTTCCTTCTTCTCTTTAAGATAGTTAGATTTTCTTAATGAGTTCATCAACAAAGGTTAAGAAATATTTGTTGCCTCCAAGAGATGAAACATCAAATGGTGCACACACATCTGAATGGACAACTTCGAGAGACTCTTTAGCCCTTTGAGGTGCAACACTTTTGAACATTTTCCTAAGTTGCTTTTTTTTATCACACAACCTTCATAAGTCTTTTGTGGATAATGTATTGATGGCAATCCACATACCATTTTCTCACTGCTAAGCATATTTAGGCTTTTGAAATTCAAATGCCTGAACCTGTAGTGCCATAATCAACTTTCTTCTTCAACATTAACAGCTGACATGCGTTGAATTGCGGTAGCATCAAGTTTTATCTTGAAGTTTTTGTTCTTTGACAGAGGTGCGTTGAGTAATAGTCGTTGTTTAGAATTATAAACCTCAATATGATTTTGTTTCATAATCATGGTGTAACATTTTCCAAGTAGTTGCCCAAGACTCAATAAGTTATTATTCATAGAAGGAATATATAATACATCACACATATAAGCTTTTTTCCACCCTTTCTTGTAATTAATACCTTGTCAATCCCTTTAGCTAAAATAGTACTATTATTAGCAAATCTCACACTACTCTTAGACATTTGAAGCAAGATCTATCAACCAATCTCTATTTCCGGTCATGTGATTGGAACATCCAGTATCAAGATAACAACAAGAACTTTCTTCATCACAGCTTGTGGTTATCATCAACAAAACTTGTTCTGAATCATAACTTTCATCATCTTGCACCAGGTGTGCTTCATCATTCTTACCTTTGTATTGTTACCCTGACAACACTCATAAGAGTAATGACCAAACTTGTCACAATTATAACATTGCACCTTCCTTTTGTCAAAATTCTTTCTTCCTCTGCCACGGTGTTAATTTCCTCTCCTGCAGATATGATTATCTTTTTGCTAGTATTGCTGACATCATTATCTTGAGAGTGTGAATCTTTATTTCTACCACCACCTATACCTCCTCTTGATCTTTTACTTAGTCCACCACGACTTTTATTCTTATTTTGGCTAGTTCTAGCTTGTAAGACTTGTTCAACAATTTTTTTAGAATTCTTTATCTCGAGCACTAGCTGCTCGTGTGCCTCCAAAGAATTTTGTAATTCTTCGATAGTCATCTTCTCTTCTCAAAATCCCTTGATTCTTCAATTACAACCATAATATAATTAATCGAATTGAGGAGTTAGTGTTCCAAGTACCACAAGTGAAGAGTTCATATTGTACTGAATGATAATATCGTAAATAAAGAAGAAAGGAAAATAAAATAAAATATAGATTGATTCTAATATTATGATATACGGAGAAGAGAGAAAACTATACTCATACATAGATAAACATAATTAAGTATGATAAGTAACCTAACAACAACAAATAACTAATATATTAAGAAGGGTTGCTAAGGAAAGTTTTATCTTTCTAGTTTCATCTTAAAATTTGCCCATACATGTAGGTGATTAGTCTTCCATGAGTTTAATTAGAAGTAACCCAAAAAAGAGTGTTACCAATGGGATGGGCCGAGAATGAAAGGAAGAAGATCGAATTACTTAAAAACTACTATGAAATTAAACTAAATTATTTTAATAAAAGATTATATTTATAATTAATTATTGTTATAAAATTGAAATTAAAACTACTTTTTGTTTAGGTAAACTTTATTAAAAAATGAATATGATCAGAATCGGATAATTAATTTCATTTAAATATAAATAAATAAAACAGCTTTAACATTATAAATTGTATCATCTGTTTGAATTAATAATCAAACAGCTCATCTTGCTTGATGTCATAAAAATACTTTTTTTTTTCTTAAAAATTTTCAAGTTTAGTAGATGCACTAGACATATAACTTTTTTAAAATGTTCTTTTTGTTTCTAAAGAGGAAATGAGAAAAAAAAAAAAAACTACTCCCTGTATGCTTATGTAATGGGTAAGTTGGTTTGAATTTTTCTTTTTTCGAAACAAATTACTTTTTTTAAAAAATAGTTTATTATATTTTCTTTAAATACCCAACATGATTAATAAAAAAAACTTTTTAAGATTAATTAAATTTTCAATCTAAATTTAATTATTTTTAATTGATTTTTATCATGTGTTCAAAAGTATGAGATTTTGTAGTTAATGTAAAATGATATTGTGATTAATGCAAAACGGTAAGTAAATTTTGTTACTTTGATTGAAAACATGTTGGATAACAATCACTAGAAGAAAAAAGTTAAGCTATTTAGATATCAATTTTTAACTACTAAATGAAATGGTTGTTAATTGTGACCAAAATAGTTATCAAATTAGATTTTATTTGCTAAATAACTATAAAATAGAAATGATGATTGAATTTAGTGACCAATTAAGTCAAGATAATTGGTATCTACCATTAGTGACCAAGGTTTTAGTGATCAATACTATTAGATTCTAAATTAGTCTCTAACTTAATTAGATACTAATTTAGAATCTAATAGCATGAGTTACTAAAACCTTGGTAGTTAATGTTAGATACCAATTATCTTAACCTAGGTCACTAAATTCAATCATTACTTCTATTTTGTAGTTATTTAACAACCAAAATTTAATTTGGTGACTATTTTAGTCACAATTAACAACCATTTCATTTGATAGCTAAAAATTAGTCTCTAAATAATTTTTTTTCTTATAATGAATCTTCATGTTTCAGAAAATATTATCATTATCTACAATTATAAAAATGATCGAAATTTTAATAGTAAAATTGTAAGATCGTTTATAATATCTATAATCAGTAAAATAGTAAAGATGATCCAATAATAAAATATGGTAAAACATGTGATGGCGATATCCAAAATGCATGAACGAGTCTAGGACATTACGCAATCTAAGTATATAACCTCCAAATTATTTTGCTAGCATACAATTTGATCTGGGAGCTTCTAATCCATGCGGAATTTAACCAAGTTTTTTTGGTTACATAAATTAGCATTCCTTTCAGGTTTCTCCCTTAAGAAAATTTCTTCTTCAATTACTACTCTGGAACACCATTATTGAACAAAGAGAGGCCTAGGCCTATCCAAACTGAACCCACTGAGACATGCTTGGAATTCCACCATTGACAACCGTGAGCATGTAGTAACCAGAAGGTGCAACAAGGGATGATGGTGGGGCTTCCAAGACTGCAACCACCCACCCATCACCCCGTCTCACCATGCTCCTGCACCTCAGCTTCAGCATCCTCTGATTCATGGCAAAGGAATGAGTGGTAAATGGTGGTGCATAGGCACTGAACCCCATCACATCGCTAGGCCTCCTCTCTAGGAAGAACCTCACACTAAACTCTTTCCCATACCCAATTGCATGGCTGCCACCACCATCTTCTATGGTCAAGTTCATAGGCCTCAAGTTATGATACACACTTTCCATATAGTGTGGAACAAATGCTTGAAGCCTTAGTTCAGTTGGGTATGCCACATCGTGAAAGGTGTACCTCGCATGAGGGTTACTACCCGCAACCAAGACCCTCCCATCAGGAAGAAGAGTTGCTGATGAGTGATACATTCTCGCTATCTTGGTGGCCGTAAGAACTGTGAACCTTGCTCCGAGTCTTTTTCTGGGGCTGTAGAGATAAGGTTCAAGAGAAGCTCTTCTAGCATTGTCATATCCTGCAGACCCTCGTTCAGCCCCATTTATAATCAGGATATCACCTTTAGGTAGAATCAGCATGTCGTTTAAGAGACGTGGCTTCGGCATGTTCTCCATATTCCACTTGTGATTGTCTCCTGTGATCACCATTCTTCCACATGATCTTAACCCTTCCAAGAATCTTCTCTTACCAGCAGATGTATAGGCTCCAGTAGATGAACCTCCACACACCATAACTTCCACTTTTTGGAAGTTGTCTCTATGGTCCAATGGGAGTATCACAGATGAGCCTGAGCTTGGATAGTTTCTTGACCCTTTTCCTGGAATCCGAGGGAAGGTCTTGATCACTTTGTTTCTTCTCAAGTTGAATAGGATGGAATCGCGGTTGGCGAAAAGAAACAAGTTTCCATCTGATGAAAGGTGGAGGAAGGGGTATAGGTTGTTCCCTCCTTCGTTCCTGTCATCGGTTTTGTGCAAGAATGGAAGGTCAAAGGATTTTTCTCCAGGACTAATTTTTGGTACAAATTCATACGTGAAAGTTCTTCTTCCACCAACAACAACCACCCTATTATGTTCTGGTAGTCGCAGACTAGAAGCATACCACCTCTGATCAGATAGTGTTTTCCTTGATTGCATCCAGTCACATTGGTCACTCCCACAGGGCCTAAAGAATCTGATCCTTTTGGTACCTTTTTCATATCCACCTATTTGTAAAAGAGTACCATTGCTTAGGAAAGAACCAGAGGAACACCAAGGATCAGTGTAAAGCCTCAGAGGCCTCACTGTATTGGTACCAATGTCATACTCCACAGAATGAGCATAGCATGTGGAGTCCACCATATCATGGCTGCTTCTGGTGCACCTGCTTCCATTGAAGCGTCTGCGAAGTTCGTAACTGGATGGTCCAGCTCCGGTTTGATCAAACATTATGACTGTGTTTTTGTAGGTTAAAGCCATATGCATGCCAACCACGCCAGTGCTTTCAAGGAGCAGGTGCCACTGCCCTTTGCTCCCCTCAGAGGTTGTCACATTGGCACCATGGCTGAATCCGAAACAAACCAAGAAAAATAGGATAGTGATCATTATTTTACTGCAATATAGGAAGAACATGTTGAAGGTGATGGTTATTGGACTGGAAGGGAGAGTCCTTTTGTAGCACTACGTTTTGCTTGGAGCCGACATATTTGGCGCTCATGCACTTGAAATGGTGTAATCATTTTGGCTGAAGTTCAGTGAATCTTGAAATAACATTTTAGGGTTGTGTGAGACGCAATTGTATCGGATTCATGCAGGATTGGATTAACCTTAAAACAATACAAGTTCTGTTTCTTTTGTATGCATCACAATCTTTCAATGTGGTACTTTTTTAAGGAGAGTGAATATTGCAATTGTTCTTTAAAATATAAAGAAAAGGGCATGTTACTTATATCTTTTATTATTTTAGAATGGATGTTAGTGCATCTCTACAGAAGTTTTTTATGGGTAAGATTGCAATTATTTTTTATTTTTTAGAAGACAAAAAAAGAGAGAGAGAGACGAAATTAAATTTAAAATAGAAATATATTTCCTTTATACAGTTAAAATATTATAGCCATCTTACAGAAGAATGTTAATTGTTAGGTAAAATATTATAATGGTGGAGCTTGTGTCAATGAAGAGACAAAAGTAAGGGTTTCTTTATCCTGGACCCCACAATTTCTTGGCCGTCACATTTTTTAAAAATATCATTTTATTATTTTTTTAAAGTGACTTTTTATTCGTTTTAGAAACATGTTTTCAGAATACATTTTCTAAAATTCATAGAATACATTTTGAAACTGAAACAATACAATTTTCAAAACCAGATTTCTGGAACAAATTTTCTAAAACACAAAAAATACATTTTAGAACAAGTTTTCTAAAAGATTGAGTTTTTCAGAACATATTTCATGTCTTATGCAAAGAGTTTTCTAGAATTATTTTTTTTCTTTTCTTCAGTAGTGTTTTCCTTCTCTTCTATTTCTGCAGTAGTGATGGTGCAATAGCAATGGCGCAATAGCAATGGCAGTAGTAGTGACAAAGGTGATCACATGCAGTGAGGAAGAAGCGGACGAAGGGCAGTTCAGTCACTTCACTCAATTGTGGGGCTGCTCATTGAAAAATGGGAATTTGCAGGAAGAAAAAGCCCAAAAGTAGTCTACAAAATGTGAAGATAAGAGCCCACAAAAGTAAAATAAAAGCCCAAATGGGTTCTATTACTGGTAAAATTAGAATTTTCTTTTTTATGTACCAGGAAACATCCATTTAATTAATGAAATTCCAGGAACTTTGTTTCTGTTATTTATTTAATCATCCCCTAAAGCAAGGGCCCTTTTTAATTTTGCAAATATCAGAAAGTCTAACTCACTGTGCTATGGTTCACATTCTCAACACGTCACAATTACACGTGCAATCATGCTGCGAACCAAGTCTCTCACATCAGACTGGAACAGACAAGAGATTTATAACCATGAAAGAAGCCACAAGATCTACAAGTATGAAATATTATATTGATGAATTGCATAAAGTGAATATAGTAATAAAGCAAATCCAACTCCAGTATAAAATGCGCTCAAAGCATAGACTTAAATAATGAATACCAAAAATATGTACAATGCTAAGCCTCTAAGCAAATCGTTTGGACTCAGCCCCTTCCTCTGAAAACCTGGTTTCATACCTCAACATGAAAAACCATGGACAAGATTTAAGAGATCATCTAATAAAGTTTTATTCTAGTATCAATGGTACTCCTGCAAATGGGGCACAACTCAAGATCTTGTCCACACTCACAGCATGTCTGCAAATTAACAAAAGTGGCTCATAAAAAAATCATTGGCATTCAATCATCTTTACTATGTGAGATCAAAAGTTAACTTGTCTGGATTCCTTACCTGATGCCCGCAACCAAAGGCCATATCCTTAGGATTGGTGAGGCAAATGGGACAAATCTGCAAGGATTACACAACAGAATAGCTTTTACTTGAGAATTTGAGTGTGTACTAAATCATGTATAAAAAAACTTACATTAGAGTGCCACTGTGAACAAAAAAATACACTTTTGACAAGTGTAGATTCTATAGCAATGACTGCAAACTAGAGAAGGAAAAACCAATAGCACTAGAAAGAGTGGACATACCTGATTATCAGAAGCAGAAGTTGCAGGAGGGTTCATGCTAACATCATGTCTGCTAGATGGTGCACTGGGACGAAAACTGTTTTGACGGGAAGTTTTCGGTGAATTGAAGGATGCTGCACCGTATAGAGGCGGTGGCAGAGGAACCCTGTCGACGTCTTTCCCGCTTCGACTGCTGTTTGAAAAGTTACACAGCTTATTAGATGGCTTCATAAACAGATAATGTATTCAATGCAGCAAAAGCCTGTGAAGAAAAAGAATTCAACTTTTGCTACCCCAATATGTTAAGCTCTAGTGTTGCCTTGTACTGGGAGGGTATTTCCATCAAGGCAGCCAGTGCAAACGCAGTTTCCTTTCTCGACCGATCCATGTTCTTTGACATTATTTCTGTGAAGTTCACAAACTAGAGAAGAAGGAAAAATACAAGAAAACACAGGTTTGTCATTATTGAGATCACAAACAAACCATACTTCAAAGAAAGAAAAGATACATGCCTGGAAATTATCAAATGCTCGGGCAGGGATGTTATCATCGAATTGTTTCATCATATCCCACGGTCCATCTCCAACTCCAACTAATATGATTGACAAGGGATATTCACTGGTAATAGACACATGTTTTATGATGACAATAAACACAGTTTGAATTCTGATAATCATAGAAAGGAATAAGCAGAACAGACAGCTAATTTACCTAGCTTTCACAATAGCTTCTACAGTTTTCTTTTCTTGTGCACTCAACTGTCCATGCTCAGTGTCAATACTTCTCGTCACCTGCAACAAGTTGACAATATTCAACATCAATTCATTTTAACATACCTAGTCCCCTAATGCTAGATGAGAGACAATGACTAACATGACAACACTATGTCTAAGATTTTTGATAGTTCCTCATGAAAACTACAGATGATTCTTTCTTTGATTTCAATTAACAACCAAATCTTATGACTAAACCACAGAACTTGAAGAGTGGATAAAAACAATGCTTAAGAGATAAAAACATGAAAAGGTAAAAACATCAATATAAAAAAAACTCCTGCGCAAGTGTGCATTTGGTGTAAAGTTTGATTATTTGATCTCAAGACAATAAAAAAATTATTTTTCTAATTCAATTCAAATAATCCTCAACCTGCCCATCAGCTATAATCACTAAGACATGGTATTGGCCTCCACTTTGCTCGACTATGGTGATTGCCATCTCAATGACTGGTGCAAATGATGTTGGTCCTGCCATGAGTCAGGGTCAAAAAATAGAATAAGCAAAGGGCTAATAACAGATACAGTAAGAAAAAATGAATTGATGTTTGACTAACGTTCCAATACCTGCAAGCTTTAATTGAGGGACCAATTCCCTATATCGTCCCAACACTTCTTCAAATCCTTGACAAAATCTCTCATCAGGATAGAAACTAAAAACTTCTTGATCATGTGTTGATGCTGCCAATATGAAAATCCAAACACAGTATAACTCACGGGAACATTATACTAGTTAGATGAATGTAATTTATAACAATGGTTCTTATATTACCATCTCCGAAACCAAAACAGGGAATTAAGTTATCCTCATCAAAGGATGATAGTGTTTTCCCAATGATAGATATAGCTTGTTCATACGGATTTTGTTCATGACCAATGTGATGCAGGCATCTCCTTTGAAATGACCTTGCACCTAATACAGATTCAAGTTATGCATGTTAGCACAAATACAAAAGGAGGGGAGATGAAGGTGGTTGGTCGACAAGGGAAAAACCTGTCCACTCATTGCTCTTGGTAAAATCAATACCAACAATGAGATTGGAAGATTCTAGGCCAGCATTTGCTAGAGCTTCAGTTACCTTAAAATATGAAAAACTACTTCAGAATGTCACACGTCAATATGAGAATTTAAAATGATTACTACCAGAGGTCAGCGTAGTAATCTAACATTTACATCCTTCAGAAAGAGCAATGGCACGAACAATGACAATGTCAAGATAACAATTACCAAAAGTTAGTTACAACTTATTCTAAGCGATTCAAGACCTGAACAGAAACAGGCTCTTGTTTTTCAAACCTAAGAGCTTAAATTCAAAATACAAGGACAGTTGCATTGCATGCATTCAGTGTAAACAACAGACTCTTCATCAACCAATAACACCCAAGACCCAAGCTTCTCCATTTAAGCAATTTCATACATTGAAAATGAAAGAGCATAAAAGGGTTACCTGGTCTAAGCTCTTATAATTATCACCTATCCTTGAATACTTCCCATCTGATCTCTTTCCTTGTTCTGGAGCACGACCACCACCACCATTGCTTTGAGATGAATACCCGTAATGCCCCACAGGCCCTTGATCTTGGCTTTGTGGCAAATAAGGCGATTGATACCGAGGAAAGAAAGTTGAGGAGGAACGTCGCCTAGAACTCCTTCGTTTTGAAATTGATCCGCCCATAAATTCTCTATCCTAAACAAACCAAGAAACCCCATTTAAGCATTCAAATCAAGTCCCTCAGAACTGTTCTTCTTCAAGATATTCTCAACAAAAACAGTCACATTTTAATCTACTCGCATTGGTTTCAAATGCCCTCCCATACCCATTATCTTCCTTTGTTTTAATTTTCTCTAACTCATGCAAATTTTCAAAAAAGAACCCTACTTTGCAAAGTTAACACCACCCCACATGAGAAATTGAAAGCAAAAGGTGAAACGAAAAATGATACCTTGGAGGGGCTGAGAGAGGGTGAGGCAGTTGGAGTTGAAGGGCATTAAGGTGGAGGGTGGAGGTGTCAGTATCAGTGTGGCAGTGATTGAAAAATGATAAGAATGGATATTGTTTTTGTTGTTGGATTGATGACGACGATAAACGGTGAAGGTTGTTTCCTCGAAGTTTCTCTCTCCTACTTTCTCTGTCACTTCACCCACTTTAGGCAAAATATAAACTGGTTTGGTGCTCAGTTGTCCTACCTCTCCAATGTGACAAACCACGTTGCCAAATAGGTTGTTAATTTCAAAATTTCATGATAAAGATATTATTATATCAATTTTAATTTTCTAAAAGAACAATTACTTTAGCTGGTGTTAGGTTTAAATAATCAGATCTCTCAAATCATTTTCTCCAAAACTATATCCTTTAAAGAACAAGATCACAAGCACTCACTACTTGATGCTGTATCAGTGTTGGATTTAGAGAATATTTGGTGAGAGAAAATATTCTTATTTTTATTTTATTTTCTGTTTGTACTTAAATGTCAAATATTTTCCTTTTCATTTTCATTTTAGTGTTGCTTAATCTTGTATAAATTTCAAAAATAGAAAATAAAGTAAAAAATGAAATGAAAAACATTTTTCTCGAATTACAAACATTATATGTAACCATTTACTGTAATAACCGTTAAACTCTTTCAAATACACTATGAAAATAAAGAAAACTTATTAGTAGCATAATATTATATAAAATATACATAAAAACAGTGATGTAAAAACTAATTTTTAGATCGTTACTAATTACTAGTTGTGATCAAAATAGTCACTAAATTAGACTTTGGTTGTTAAATAATTATAAAATAGAAATAAGAATTAAATTTAATGACCAATTAAGTTAAAATAATTAATATCTACTATTCACTACCAAGATTTTACCAACCTATATCATTAAATGCTAAATATTAGATGTCAATTTAGAATCTAATGACATAGGTCACTAAAACCTTCGTAGCTAATGTCGAATACCAATTATATTAACTTGATTACTCAATTTAATCATTATTTATATTTTGTAGTTATTTAATAACCAAAAATTAATTTAGTAACTATTTTAAACCATTTTATTTTATTTAATAGTTAAAAATTATCTCTAAATTACTTTTTTTATAGTGATAAATCACTCCCGTCTTTGCTTTACGTTATCTCGTGTTAATGATATTATATGCTTTGTTTTGGTGAAAAATTGTTACTTATTTTACTTTCTCTACTAACAGAAAATACCCAGAAAAGAATGAAACTTTTCCTTAAACTACGCTCAACCTCTGTAAGTGGTGGATTATTGTATTAGTTTCGTGCACGTTTCGAAACTCTTTCCATAAATTATCACTAATTAAAACCCCTTAAAAGTAATAAAAAAATAGTTGAGAGATTACGTGAGTCTATTGCAATTCAATAAGGTTTATGAAATCTATAATTTTACAACTTTTTATCAGTAGCGCTTGAGCCTGATCAGTAACAGTATTGCATGGAAGATATTTTGACGGTGTGAAACTTTATGCATTTATTAAGGGTGGCTGCATAGCATTACCATGGGCAAAATTGATTGTTTTGTTATTTGTCGTGTATGAGTATCATGGAATATATGATTGAGCCAAAAACACCGTGGTCGGTGGCACAGTTCTTCTGCTCACAAACAGCTCATCAATTGGCGTATCTTTACGTATACTTAGTTTTTTCTTTCGTCGCATTCACCATCCTTTTGTATATTTCTTTTGCTGTGTAATCATCAGTAACTTTTGAAGAAAGAAGTGTTTTAAGGATTCAAGGGAATTATTTTAGCTAGCACAAGATTTAGTTGGTTAATTTCTAGTGTTGGTAGAACAAATATGATCAACTTACGAGTAAGGTTATTTTGTCTATAATATTAGTTACTTCGTGTCACCTTTCTACGCTATCGCTTCAAACTTCTTTTTTTTCAACTTATTTCTAGTAGTTTGTGACGGTTCCTATTATAAAAAAATATCTCTTGTTACAATTTAGAAATTTTGATTTTAATGATGAAAGCTTTATATTTTAGGTTTATATATGCTATTTAGTTAAAATTTTAAGAATATTCTCTTTTAAATAATGTGATATATGTTGTTTGATTTATTAGTTTAAAACTCTATTTCTTAATGTATTACATAATCTTGTTCATCTTGTTAATTGTTAACGCTCATACTCTTATTATGTATGAAGAGAAGCGTAAGAAACGAAAAAATGTTCTATTAAAATTTTGTTAGAAATAATGAAATTTAGTTAATATATAATAGTTTTATATGACAATTTATGTTTAACAAAGTTATTTATTATATTAAGAACTTAAATAATTTACTTTATTTCCGTAATTGCATTCTATTTTCAATATGGTTGCTGGCTTTATTCATATGTTAAACTTAAAATATTATTGTTGTTTTATGTGATATTCTTTTTATATGTGTTGAATCATTATATTTAAAAGTTAAATCTTAAACTTTTAATTTTTCGTTTGATATTTAATACAATGATTAATTAAGTTTTTTTTTATATTGAATTTTGAATTGTTCATTTGAACAGTTGGAAAATATTAATTTTTTTATACTTTATTAATCTTACGTTAATTCTATCGTATTAAAATTTGATGAAATTGTATTGTTATTTTGTAAGTGAGTACTGATTGATTGTTACGGGTTGGATTTCACAACTTTGTTATCTATTTGGAGATTGCGACTTAATTTTAATGGTTCAAATGAATTTGTTTTGGTTTATAAAATTATTTTTTCTTAAACAAGTGCTTTCATGTATTAAATATTAACAAAGAGATCAATAGTTCAACAAAATATTGGGATATTAGTTATTTAACCTCACTTCCAAATTATTTATAATCCTTGATAAATATTGAGTTAGTTTTAATAATATTAACAAATTTTTATTATTATTCTACGATAAAGTTATTTATATATTTTTTTTATGGGTTAATAGGTTCATACCATATGGTCTATCTTTGGATAAAAAAAAAGAAAAAAATTCTTCCTTCATCTCCACATTCTTGTCTTGCACCTCCATACTGCATATGAAAAGTCTATTATATTTTTGGTGTAAAATTGCAAAAGTCAACATTACCCTCCACCCCCTGCACCCCATGGCTTCTTTCTCCCCTCTCATCCATTTCTCGATCACTCCCTCGTCACACTTCAAACCTTGTCTCTTCCATAAGACCAACTTTTTATTCTCTCTCAAGTCCAGGACCATTGCGCTCTCTCCATTGAAGGCCACTGCAGAGAACGGCATTAGGACTGCTGTCGAGCCGTCGCTGAACTCTTCTTCCCCGCCACTCGAGAATAACTCTATTGGGACCAATGGGACGGCTGCTGCTGCTGTTGCGGTAGTTCAAAGTGGTTTTGTGGCTCCGAAGTGAGTTTCAGGAATATGGGACTTAAAGCAGTTTTACAAGAATTACTCTATCTAGTTTACATTAATTTTTTTTGTAAACCACACACCATCCCGTCTGGTTTACATTTTAAAGAAATTTGCAAATTGGATGGGCAGTGGGTGGACACCATCCGGTTTGCAAATTTGTAAATCGGAAGATCATATCCGGTTTACAAAATTGCAAAACGGATGATGTCCACCCACTGGCCATCCAGTTTGTAATTTTTTTTAAATGTAAACCTAACTGGGTGACGTCCGGTTTATAAATTACAATCCAGATTCCACTCCTCCAATTTCTCATCCCGTTTGTAATTTGTAAACCGAACGACACCCCATCCGATCTAAATTTTCAAAAATTTCTAAACAGGATGATTACAAATTGATGAAAAACTCAAAAATCTTACCTCGTCGTTGTTCCTTGCCATTGTTCAACACTCTCCACCAGTAGAAAAGCCTTTTCTACCATTTAATCACACACTCAATATTCAAAAGACCACCATCGACAATGAATTTCAGCAGAATTGTTTGCAAGTTCACTGTACTACACTGTGTTATGGAGAAAACACATGCCATTTGTCGTCATTTCAATAAGGATATTTTCGGAATTCAAGATTCTATGGAGGTGCAGCTCCCTTTTAACTAAGCTCACCGTAGGCCCAGGACGGGTCACAATCCCCAACCTCAAATCGAATAAGCGAAGAGGTTTTATTAAGACCATATAATGACTATTAAAGTTGTTTTAAACGTAACAATGCAGCATCGGTCATTTTAGATATACACAATTTGATGGTCCGATTAGGGATACACCATTGATAACTCGTTTAGGTATAGGTTGTTCGATGACCAATTTAGAGATGTACCATTTAGTTGCTCAACCATTTTTATTCTAATATAATAAAGAAATTTCATTTTTTATTATCTTTTGTTGTTATCATCTATAATTATTTTTTTTTTATCATATATATCTATTTTATTTTTATGTTTTTCTTGTTAATATAATTTCTAAAGAGATATTTATGTAAATTAAACTAAAAAAATGATTTCACTCCTTTAAATTTCTCTTAAAATATTATAATATAAAGTGAATTTATATTATTTAAAGTTATTGGTATAAATATTTATTTAAAGTATTAAAATAATATTATATATTTTTTGTTTAAAACATTTTTAAATTTAAGCTATTTTTTTTAACAAACAACCACATTTATTCAATTGAGTATTTTCATTAACTTTTTTAAGTTATTATTATTTTTTACAACTATCTTATTTTTTTTAAAAAGAAAATAATTAAGTAATCATTTATAACAATAAAAATAAATATGAGACTGATTATAAAAAACAATAACTCAAAATTATATAAAAAACCGTTACTTTATAGAAAACAAAGATTTCTCGTAGACTTACATGTATTCAAAACCCAAAGTTTCTTACAAAATACAATGAAAAAGAAAAAATAAAGAAAGAAATGACTATCAAAATGATAGATTAGTCTCCAACAGATGTGGTCTCCAAAGATCATTGTTTTAAGTATGATCTTCAACGAGATGGAAAAAATAAGTTTTTAATATACAAAAGGTCATTTTTAGGCTTGAAAGTGCTTTTTTTTTCCATCACGGATTTTTTCAATTCTCAAAATTGAATCATTCCCATAACATATGAATATGTTGGCTAACCATTAGGGCAATTGAAAGATGTGAGAACAATGATGTTTAAAAGTGTATAATAATGTAAAATTAATTTCTAAAATAATTTTGATATATCTTAGTTTAGGCGATAATTTTTTTTTTAAAAAGGTAAAGAATTATCTATCCACAACATACTGAAAAACTGATAATTGTTAAATTAATTAATTAATGATTCTACCGTAAAATAGATTGTAAAATTATAATTAGCGAAAAAATTTCTAAAAAAATATAAAACTATTTATAAATTTCGTTTTATAATGTAACTGGTTAAAGTGACTCTCATATTGTGAGTTTTTGAAAAGAGTCACTGTCATGCTCCCATTAGTAATATTAATCTATAAGAAAATATCAAAGCTTTGATTTTCAAGCAAAGTCTTCAATTGAAGTTTATGAAAGTGTTAAATTAAAGAGGTGGCATTAAATTAAAAACAAAAATTACTGTTTGAAGGAAGATGGTTGAAGATGAGGTGAGTAACAAGAAGGTAGGGTATGGTGCAGATTGCAGAGGATAGGGAATTAGAAGAATCAGAGCTTGTTTCGTCCTTCTGAGCTCTAATGGAAGCACTATCCCTTCTTCCCACAATTACTCTCACAAATAACCACATTTCTCTCACTGCTTCTTCTAATTATGCTTCACTCTCTTCTTCCTTACAACCCAATCCTTCTTTCAAAGCTAAAACCCTCACTTTGGTATTCATTCATTCATTCTTTTTTTAAAAGGGTTTGTTTTGTTTTCTGGGTCCCACGTGGAATGATGATAAGTGCGTTTCTGTTTTGCAGAGAAAGAGCTTCGTACGTGTACAAGCCGAGAGTGAGGATTATGAATTGAAGCAAATGAGGGATATGGCTGCTGCCAGAAAGAGATGGGAGGCTCTGGTATTTTTCACTTTCATCAACTTTTTTTTTTTTTTGTAGCTGCATGTGTTTGCAATGCTAAGAATTATGACCAAACCACTAATGTAATGTAAAACCTTATAAGCAAAATGCCTGTGGATTGATGACTAATGAGGAGTTTAGAGTCGAGTTGAATTTTCACAATCTTGCTTGTGGTTCATTCTTATAGTATTCATTGTTTGGGATTTCTTAACAGTAGAACAGTATGATAATTGATACGATATCTTGTTCTTGTATGATTAACCCCTTTTTATGACCATGGCGTTGACTCTAATATGGAGTGGATCCTATGAATTTTTGCTTGCTTGTTTTGTAGATCAGGGCTGGAAAAGTTAAAGTTCTTACCCCAAGGGAAGCTGGGTATGCAGTTCAGCTTTCAAGCAAGCCCCTTCTCGATGTCCGTCCCTCAAATGAACACAAAAAGGTTTGTCTTTGAAATTAGGTGTTGCTTTTGTTTACCTTTTAGCCAATGCATTATAGTAAGGGAATATATGTGGAACAATTTGACATTTTATACACGTTATTGTTGTGGTCAGACATCATCGAAGGTAATTACCATGAAGGTAATTGATCTTGGGTAGCTGTAAAGAAAGCATCAGATGCATTTCCCTATGAATTTAACTTTGTTCATAATACTATTTTTTTTCCTTATTGCAAATAAGTAATCTGACCCTTTTGCTGTATTTTCATTTCATTGTTGTGATCTTTGCTTGTTCTTTTTGTGCGTTTTGAAGGCATGGGTCAGAGGTTCAACGTGGATTCCAATATTTGATGTTGATAATAAGCTAGATTTTGGAACCGTTCCCAGAAAAGTCACAAATTTTGTTATGGGTATTAAATATTCCATGCTGACTCTTTCATTATTAACTCTTTTGATAGATTTTTTGAATTTGTAAAATAAATTGGAACAGTTCATTAGTAATGTACTACATATTACTTCTGTTGTGTTGAACAGGAGGTTGGTGGAGTGGCATGCCTACACTATCTTATGACAGGTATCATAAACTATCATTTGCTTCTGATTTGTTCTCTGTGTACATGGTTTTATAGTTCATTTCTTTCCTCTCTTCAACAGCCAGTTCTTAGCAAAAGTTGCAGAAAAGTTCCCCAAAGATTCTGAATTAATTGTTGCATGCCAGAAGGGACTGAGGTGAGATTTATACACTCAATTGATTGCACCCTCAATTTTGTTGTTTCTGATTCTGATTGTCTGTTTGGTTAAAATGTATTTGGTACTTTGGCATTTTTAATCCTATTCCAGTTTTCCAATCTTTGGCTCCTTGATTTCTGGGGCATGAAAGAAACTCTGATTGTTTAGCTAGTATCAAATAAACAACACAGTTTTTGTGTAGTTTATTGAACTTCATTTTCTGGCTAGATCACTTGCTGCTTGTGAACTACTGTATAATGCTGGCTATAAAAATCTGTTTTGGGTTCAAGGAGGATTTGAAGCTGCTGACGAAGAGGCATGTTTTCCTATTTAATATTTCTGGAATTTGTATTTGATTTACTTTAATCAAGCATGGGAAAAGAAAATTGCCAAATCTGGTGAGCTCATTCCTTTTCTACCTAATTTAATTTGGAGCAGGATCTCATTGTAGAGGGCCCATCACCTCTCAAATTTGCTGGAATTGGTGGCGTGTCAGAATTCCTTGGGTGACTATTTAATCTCTCTCCACTGTGTGACTTAATGCATAATATTGTTGATGAAATCTATTTGGTCTTGTGATTTGAAGTTATCTCTATTGGATAACGTAAGTTATTTTATAATCTATACTGTTAGCAATGTTTTTACAATGAATTCTTGCCACATTAGAATGCTATATATACTTTGATGGACCTCAATGACATAGGTAGGCCTTTGAAATATTTCTACCATAGGAGGGGCAAAAAGGACACTGGCAGGAATCAGTTTGTTATGCTGAGTGGTGGTAATGTGGCAGATTGAGATAGTGAAAATCTGTTGGACAGAAAAACAAAATAAAGAGCTAGGTAGTGGGGAGAGATAGGGAGGCAATCATTTTGGTAATTGTGGGGATGATTATTGTCACAGGGCAGGGAGAGAATTCTCTGATTTACCTTTCTCTTTGGTTTTTGTCACCTTGAGTTATACTAGGACCTAACAATATGGTATCAGAGCTCCCTATCCTGGGAGCCTCTGAATGGTGTTGACATGGAAAGCATGGAACACAAGGTTGGAAGGGATGCAAGCCTCCATCTAGGAAACTTTCTGCAAACAGTTGGAAGAAATGACAAGGGCGATGTTGGGAAGATTTCAGTCAGTGTCAATGGAAAGAAAACCCATATGAAGGTTTAACGGTCTGAGACAAAAGGTTCAGTCATAGAGTATCGTCCTGAGTAGTTCAAACTTCTTTCAACTCCTCTCCGATTTGCAAAGGAAGAGTTCATGGAGGTAGCTTTCATGAATGGTTTGAAGGATGAGGTCAGGATAATTAGCTCAGGAATGACTCTATTATGCTGAGTGGTAGTAACTAACTAACTGCACATGTGGTAGATTGAGATAGCTGAAATCCGTGGGAGAGAAAAAGAGAATAAAGAGCTAGGTAGAGGGGGGAGAGAGGGAGGCAATCAATTTGGTAATTGTGGGAATGATTATTGTCACAGGGCAGGGGAGAATTCTCTGATTTACCTTTTTTTTCTGGTTTTTGTCACGTTGAGTAATACCAGGACATACAATACATCTTACACATTTATAATTGATTGGAAACGCTAGTGCAAAATCTTTGTTCAAAATCACCCTATTATGGTTTGATGCATGACTTGGTCCAGGGTTTTAAATAGCATGAAATATTGGTTTAACAGTATAGAGAATCTCTATCCGTACGGGGGGATGCAGTAGCCGAGTGATTTAGTGTAGTGGCCGTAGCAGGCTCTATAGTTGCACTATTTGTGGATCCCATAAATTCCTCAGAACAGACACATTAGGACTTTTTTTAAAGGGTTGTCTTTGGGATTTTAATTTCCGAAATTGAAATCCATAGATGTAATAATAGTGAAAAGATAAAGAAGACTTGGATTTAGAAGATGATGACTGATTATTCCAATCTAAGAAACTTGTATTTGGCTTTTATGGGTCTTTACTTGTATGTTTTGTTTAAGACATCTATGCCTTCTTATTGTTAATTATGAATGTTTTAATTTTGAGAAACTTTTATCATTTATGAGAACTTATGTGTATATTATACAAAGCATAAAAAATTTCCAAATAGCAACTGTTCTGCTATCTGCTAGTGTTTTTGGAACCAGCTGTTACGCCCCACTATCCAGGATTTTAAACATTGACTTTGAAAAAAAATACATTATAGGTGATGCATATTGAAGTTCCATGAATGATGAAAAGATTTATGTTTTGTTGTCTGACAGATGATAACTAGTTTTTATAAAAACTTTGAGCTAAAATTGAAAATGTTTTCTCACAAGTTTAGCTTCCCTTCACCCTTGGTGCAGAAAACTGAAGAGATAAGGGAAATGCGTTTTGTATTTCCAGATGCCTAGAATTCATCATAAATGATTCTGTAAATGTTGGCTGGCAACGGTAACACAGCTGTGTAGCCTAATTTCCTGGTTGCGTCACAATAAAAATTTTAACATCAAGAGAATATTAGAATTATAGGTCGAGTTTAAGAGGAGGGGTACATTGAACTATTGAAGATTTTTAAAATAAGATGAGTAATTTTTCTAGATCAGTTTGATCAAGGTTGTAAAGCAAGTTTTACAAATATTTGAGTTGCAATATTAAGGTTTTTTATGTTCCAAAAATATCAAGTATGGGTAATGAATAATATATCAATAGAAAAGGTACGAGAGAAGAGAATAACACCGAAATTGGTACTGATTCACTTTATCACAAGAGCTACATGTAATTGCCTAACCACCCTGATTAGACAAATGAATTACATACTTAACCAAAGTAGGATCAAGGATAAAGAAATCCCTTACAACATATTTCAATCACAAATTATAACCGAAATTCAACATTAACATCTTCAACACTTGCATCATTGTAAACATAGCATATTGTGGTTGGTAGCATAAAATCTTCAAAGCTTGGTGGCAGAAAATCTTCAAACTTGGTAGCATAAAATCTTTAAACTTCAAGTTTCTATATCAACAGAGAATACTATGCAGATTCGAGTAATGATCTAGTCTCTAGTTGATGAAGATTTATATGTAGCCTAATGTTCATTGCTTGTTGCACAGAATTGCATGATAGTTTTATATCATTTTGATTTGCAGCCTTCAAATTTGATTTTATGTATTCAAAAAGTTTGGTTGCAAATTTCTGACTTCATAACTATTTCCAGTTGGACTGATCAACAAAGAGCAGCTGCAGCCAAGGAAGGTTGGGGATATAGATTAGTGTTTTCTGCGCGCCTGGTATTTTCTCCGTTGTGGGCCTTCACTCGTATATTTTATTTCTTAATCTTGACATTCACAAGTTTGACATTTGTGGTATAGATTGGAGTCTTTCTTGCTGCCGATGCGCTATATATTGGTGCTCAGCAGATTGGGCGCTATCTTCAGGATATTCGGACCCATTGAAGTAAGTTTTTGATTAATCCTCAGGGAGACAATATTCCTTGTGGATGAGCATATGCAGATAGCAGGATAAAGAACTCAATTTTGGATGCTGACCCTTGGTAGAGTCTCAATGCTCATCCTTCACTTAATATGATTTGCCAGCAGACGCTTTCTGAGAATGTCATATTTGCCCCATCTTATTTTCACTACTGGATTATAAATGCAAATAGTTAGGCAGCCATTTTAATATAGATTTCTTTCATGTGGCTCTGTACTAATACCTTTTGACCAAATGCTTGTACTTTTCTTAGAATTTTCCATTAATAGAAAATCAACTGTGTCATATAATCATATTACTTTTCCATTAATGTTACTGTTTTGGTTATGTATTGTAAATGGCCATGTGTGATATACTAGATTAGTTCCGAATTCTGGTTATATTGTTGTAGAAGTCCTCTGGTGACTGTGACTGATGAATGTCTTCTGTTTGTTTGTATCCATTTATTATTTCTTCATTCCATTCTTTTGAAATATTTATGTTGTCTTTGAAGTCAGATGATCAATCCTGAAAAGATATTGTGGACGAGAGGTAAACATTAAGATTCAAGTAGCAGTGAAATATCTCTTAGCACCAGAGGATGTATTCTTAGTGATTTTCATTGTCTTTCCAAAATTATTAAACTGAGTAAAGAAACTCATCTATCTGTTTGATTAGCTGGATATCTTTGAAAATTTGATGTGATTTAGTTTACCAGCATTGCAAAAGTTATAAATGCTGAATCGGCATATGCTTGCCAGCTCCTTATTTCTCTCTTAATTTAGCTCATTGGTTCGTCATAAACAATTTTGGAAACTCTTAAACAGCATAAATTGCATGCATCACATTCTTGTAAAATTTTATTTAAGGAGATGTACAAATAAATGCCTTATTCGGAAACTAGAAATGATTATTTACTAATAACTAAGTAGTGTTCAATATATTAGGAAGTTGATTTTTTTTATTTTTTTTTTGGAATTTTTAACAATTGTGTTGAGAGACACTTGATAATATTTACCTTACCTTAGCTAAAAGTTGGAAGCAAAGAACCTGTCCGAAAATTTGGATTTACTGGTTCTGTTTTGGAAGACAAAGGCAAATGAATGTGACATTCTGCTTATGTTATCTTTTATTCGGAGAGCATCTTTCTACACCTCCATAATCAACCTCATAATATCAGCCTGCACCTCCACACATTTTCTAGTTCCAAAATTAACCTTGGTCAAAAGATAAAAATATCCCTTTAATAAAAATTAGGACTTTCAAATTATAAAAGTCATTAAATTTAGTTTTTACTTCTGATTCTAGTCTTAACAAATAAATTTTAAACTTTCGAATTTTCAGAAGTCTTAATAAATAAATTTTAATTTTTTAAATTCTAAAATACTGAAATTAAAACAAATTAATTTTAAACTTTCAAATTTTATTTCAAATGACTTTTGGATTTTACAATTTTAAAATAAACCAAAAGTTTTTTTTTGTTTTAAATAATGAGACAAAATATTTTCCATTCTAAAATTATCAAAATGTAGTATAAATTCAATTCGATCTAAATAATTCACTTGTTAATAACATGTCATCTTTATAACAAAATCAACTATCAAATTATATGTCTTTCAAAATCAAATTAGGACATGTTTTCTTTTACATTTCAAAATTGATACAGATCATGTTGTATCCATCTAATTCAATTTGGGAAAATCGTTCAATCTTTTATATCAACACAGAACCTTATCTCATTCCAATCAAATTGTTCAAATACCTAGTCCAATTCATCAACAATCAGTATCCGAACATAATCAACCAATAAAGAGAAATATTCAAAATTAATAAGACTACAAAACTTTTAAGGGTTTATACAAACCCTATCTATTTATTACATACAATCTACATATTTAAACTAAACAACACACATTCTCTTAAATATCAGATTTATATAAACTTTATACGTAGTTCTAAGTTATCTTCCACGTGCATAGTTTCAATTTTATCATCTTCTCATCTTCGCCAATAATATTCCTCAAATAAAATCAATAAGAGGTACCTAAATTAGGTTTCGATCCAATAGAAAAACCCAAGTATTATCTTCAACATATCTTTTTTTTTTTTTTAAATAACATAACAAATTAAATCAACTTTCCTTACCTTAATTTATGTTCTCTTTGAAGAATTATTCTTCCAATAACTTCTCCAAAAATTTAAAAAGGGAGAAAAATCTCAATTTTCTTAAAGAAAAAATCTTATATACAAACTTAATATATCACTATAAACTTATATTAGCAAGTAGATTCGTTTATTAGTCTTTGATCTTTCTATATCCTGACTAAAGAAAAAATGAGAAGCAACATTTACACAGAGAGAAGTAAGAAGTTCTAAAGTTTAAAAAGACAATTATTTTAAATAAATAAAGAATGTATTTATTTTATTTTATATATAATGTTTATAACTTTTAAGATACTAAAATATTCATTCTTTATTTCACTTACATTTTTTTAACTTATAAAATGAATCTTGTTTTTAATAAAATTTAAATTGATACCTTATTTATGAAAATGTTCACTGTAGATATATCATAAGAAATTTAATTAGAATAAATGCCAATTTAATATGTAAAGTTATAAAGTATATAAATGGCGAGTTATTTTTAACTAATCAGAACGTGAAATTCAATATGTAAATGCCATTTCTAACCAAATAACCCGTGTTCAAAAGTAGTATTTTATCGTTTATGTCTGTATCACACTTAATCCAAGGAAGATTACAGAGGATAAACTCAAAATTTTCACGCAAATCTTCTCTAACATAACAATTAGGAGAAAAGAAAAATGCTAAGCACGTGTATAATGTTTTTAACCTTTAGGACGATTACGATAAGCAATAGCAGTTTATTATTAAGAATGCCAATTTTTATTACAAGAAAAGTGGTGATTAGAAACAGCCGAAAGGTGGCAAGGATATATTTAATCTTGATTCCTTGTACATGAACAACACTCTTCATAAAAGGAATCTCAAAGTTTTGTAATTTCGGATAAATATCCACATATGTATGTAGATAAATATTTATTAAATAATTTAAAATAAAATAAAAATCAAAGTAAAAAAAGTAGTATTAGGAAAATTCAATATAAAAAACATATATTTTATTTTTTTCTAAAATTAAATAATAAAAAAATAAAAATAATAATTACAAATTTTAAAATAAAATATGAAGAAAAAAGTGATATATATATATATATATACACACACATTTATGCTTGATTAATCTAGATATTTTGTATCAATATCAAAACAGATAGAAAAATATCCCAAATACAGATTTATTTATTATTCTTTAATCTGATAGATATGCATCAACAATTTTTAACACATAGCCCTGCTCACGTGGAATCACTAGCGTTGAAAGTGTGCAGCTTATGGTCTCATACGTTGATGTTACCTTAACTTAAAGAAATTGATGGAACTTTAACAAGAGTCTTCTCACACGATTTTCATTCCTCCCCTCCAAATCCAAAAGTAATGCATCATAGTGCTTTTTTGAGCTCGTTGAAAGTATCCGGACTAAGGTTCAATAAAATTCTTAACAAATAGTAAATAGATGTTCTTAATAGAATTAAAAAATAAACAAGTAATCAAATAAATTTATTATTCTACCTACCCAAATAATAATACAAGATTTAGTTATTTATCTACTTCTATAATAATATTAGAATTAATCAAATACTCAATAAAAGAAAAACAGTAATTAAGAGACCAAACTTTAACTATAAAATGAAATGGTTGTTAATTGTGATCAAAATAGTCATCAAAGTAGATTTTGATTGCTAAATAACTACAAAATAGAAGTAATGATTAAATGTAGTGACCAATTAAGTCAAGATAATTGGTATCTAACATTAACTATCAAGGTTTTAGTGATCTATGACATTAGATTTTAAATTGGTATCTAATTAAGTTACAGACTAATTTAGAATATAATGGCATAGGTCGCTAAAACCTTGGTAGCTAATGTTAGATACTACTTATGTTGACTTAATTGATAACTAAATTCAATCATTACTTCAATTTTGTAGTTATTTAGCGACCAAAATTTAACTTGGTGACTATTTTGGTCACAATTAATCACCATCTTATTTAGTAGCTAAAAATTAGTCTATAAATAGTAATTTTCTTGTAGTGACTCATTTTTTTATTTTCTTTATCTTTATCTTTAGAGCATACATTCACAATTTTCCTCCCCAATGATTTAAATATGCAAATATTTGACCAATTGTGTTAATCCTATATATTAACGATAATTATAAGAATCCTATATATTAACGATAATTATAAGAAAAGATAAATGATACTTCTCTAGTCTTTTACAAATAAGAAACACATCAGGGTAACATTACCCAATTCACATATATTACTTATTATAATTTTTCTTCAAACCTTGAATTTGTTGTAAAATCAATAGACGAAGCACTTCCTTAATATCCATTAATTATGCAGATACATTAACCTAATAACAATACAGCCACCACATATGAAAAAAAAAATTCCCTATGAATTACTTGTAGTAATTAAAATAGCCACTAATTAATTTTAGGGCAATTTTAATATAAAATTTAAATTTATAACATTGTCCCTTAAAATTAACTAACTAACCATTTTTTTTTATATAAACCATTTGAAGTATAATAAAAGATAAAGTTAGTTATAATAAAAGTTAGTTGATTTAAATAGTTATTTCATTTAGTGGCATGATTTTTATGTTTTGTTCCTTGCACTTAAAAGATATTCTTTCTAATCCTTATACTTCCAGTTTTAACTCTTGTGAGTTTCTACATATACATTTATAATACGTTTGAATTCATACCATATCCGAGAACAGATAGTAAACCAGATTTAAAAGTCTATAGCAGATTAATATGAGTAATTTTTAAATATAGGGACTAAATATAGAACTTTTTGTGCATTTCTTTTATCAGCAAAGAATACATTGAATAGAGATAATAAGGTTACCCAACCTACCTACACTGTACAGCACAAAATGAAAAACAGTCTGTAACTAGAAAACTACTAGGACAGCAGTAGGTAAAACTTGTTGTGCATGTATATAATTAAATAAAAATAATTAAAAAAAACTGTATATAAGAACATAAAAGTCTTCAGCCCACGTTGGTTCCATATTATTTTATTGGAAAGGATAAGATTTATTCTCATGCATGTTTTTGTTATGATACATTTCTCCATGCCATTCATTAAGGAGATTCTATAAATTCTCAACAATGGTTATGGAGGATGCATACACTCCTACCTTACCAAAATCCAAGTGACTCTAGAAGACATGGCTCTTCAAGCTCAACCATTATCCTCACTTTTGTCAAACCAGGAAAATACCCCTTACATAGCCATTTTTTTCTTCTTAACCCTACTTTTTGTGCTTAATAGCCAAAGAAGAAGAAACAAGTTCAAGTTGCCTCCTTCCCCACCAAAACTACCCATAATTGGAAACCTTCATCAACTAGGCACTCTCCCACACCGCTCCTTCGGAGCACTCTCTCGCAAGTATGGCCCTATCATGTTCCTGCAATTAGGCCAAACTCCAACTCTTGTGGTTTCATCAGTTGATATTGCCAAAGAAGTATACAAAACCCACGATGTCGCTTTCTCCAATAAGCCTCAGACCACAGCCGTGAAAATCATCATGTATGGGTGCATGGACGTGGCTTTTTCACCCTACAGTGAAGAGTGGAGACAGAAAAGGAAGATATGTGTTCTTGAGCTTCTAAGCATAAAAAGGGTGCGATCCTTTCAGTCCATTCGAGAAGAAGAAGTTGCAGCCATGCTTGGTGCCATACGTGAAGCATGCAGCGCAAGTAAAGGGCCTTCTTGCGTGAACCTGAGTGAGATTCTGATTGAAACCTCGAACGACATAATGTCTAGATGTGTTCTTGGAAGAAAGTATGATAACTCAGATGGTGGAATCAGCTTTGGAGAGCTGGGAAGGAGGATGATGAAACACTTAGCCACTTTCACTGTGGGAGATTTCTTTCCTTTGTTAGGTTGGGTTGACGTTCTTAGTGGCCAAATACCAGAATTTAAGGACACTTTCAGGGCATTAGATGCTTTCTATGATCAGTTAATTGCTGAACGGAGGAGAATGATGAAGAAGGAGGGTTACCAACCTCATAACAAAGACTTCCTTGACACACTCCTTCAAATTCAAGATGGTGCAGGAAGTCATGATTTTCAGCTTACACATAATGACGTCAAGGCAATCCTAATGGTACATATGTCTCTTTTCTCCTCTGACATGCTCAGAAAAAGTAGCATAGAGCATCTTCAAATGATGCAATCAAGTCACCTAAGATTAAAATATTTCAAAAATTTCTCTCTCTTCAATGATACAATACAATCCTATACCCTAAGAATTCTTATAAATAATTGCTCTAACAGTAAAATATAATGCTTAAATTTATGTTTAAGAATCAACAAAAAAACTCTACTTAAGGGATGTTTCCATTTTCATAATTTCAGGACATATTTGCTGGAGGAAGTGACACTACTTCAACACTTCTGGAATGGATTTTTGCGGCGCTCTTGAATAACCCTCATACCATGAAGAGAGCTCAAGAAGAAGTAAGAAGAGTTGTTGGGAATAAATTAAAAGTGGAAGAAAGTGATTTAAATCAAATGAATTATCTGAAATGTGTAGTGAAAGAAACTCTGAGATTATATCCACCTGCTCCTCTTCTGATACCCCGAGAAACTTTATCTGATGTAAAAGTCAAAGGTTTTGATATTCCATCCAAAACAAGAGTGTTTGTGAATGCATGGGCGATTCAGAGGGACCCTGAAATCTGGAACAGGCCTGAAGAGTTCCTTCCCGAGAGATTTGAGGAACAGCCAGAAGTTGATTTCAAAGGAAATGATATGCAGCTTGTTCCCTTTGGTTCTGGGAGAAGAGGGTGCATTGGAATTTCATTTGCAATGGCTTCCACTGAGTATATGCTTGCTAATCTCCTCTACTGGTTTGATTGGAACATTGCTGAGACTGGTAAACCAAGGCAAGATGTGGACATGAGTGAGATATGGGGACTCACTGTCTTCAAGAAAGTACCACTTCATCTTCAACCTCAACTACACTCATTTGGATATGAACCTTGACATCGATCATGTGGATTTATATGGTGTCTTGAATTAATGGTATTTCACTTCGTTTTCTTTTCTGTTGTCATTATACATTATAAATTGTTGTTTTTTTTCCTTATTTGTTTCGAGTAATGTAATATGGCAAAGAAGAAAATAAATAAGTGTAGGCATGACAATACCAATTAAGGTCAATGTCTTATGTGTATGATATAAAAATATGAATAACAAAAGCAGGTGAAGTGTTTGGGTCTCTTTTTTCTTTTGTTGAAGGTGCGATAGCTTTTGTTAGATTTTGACAGATGATTTTGTTTCTTGGTATTGTTGCTACCAAAATAAGGTGACACGTACAGATGTACTCGGAACATGTTTTCTGTGCTTGACTTAGTTTATTTTGCAAATATATATTAGTTTATAAACATTTGTTTTATACTCTTAAAAGAATATAAATGTTTACCATGCGTAAGAAATAAGTAATTATATAAACTTTAAAATAGTCTAATTAAGTGCATGAATCAAATATAATAAATACTACTTTTTATGATTATCTATTAAGTACTCTAATAAATTGTTGTATTGTACTCCATTGTAACTACTTGAAGATGTTTGCTTAGGATTAAGTATGGATGAAATATTAGGAAACATATTGATGGAGCATGGTAACAGAATCAATAAAATTTACTATTACGGGAATAATATGTAAGCATCCGTAACTTAATCAATCAACTAAATAAAAGTTAATATGCAATAAAAGAAAAAAAAAATAAATCAATACAATAATTAAGGTGAAAAAGATAAAAGATCACAAAAGTCACATATGGTAAATACTTCACTAATACCAATAAAAGGTACAATAAGTTTTACAAACATCAATTACACAATATATTAATACAACTCTTTCTAATCCTTAAATAGTCAGGAACAATGGTCTAAATATCAATAAGTTGAAATTGGACAAGAAAGAGTTCAAGAACTTTCTCACCACAAAATATATTCCACTAATAACAAATCAAAGGTATGATAAGTCTTACAAACATCAATCACACAACATATTAATACAACTCTTTCTAATCCTCAAATGGTCACCAACAATGGCCTAAAATATCAACAAATTAAAATTGAACAAGAAAGAGTTCCAGAATAAAGAGCTGAGTGATAAAACTTCAGTAACAATTTTAGTGTAATTGAAGAAGATTTCACCGTTAGATATTTGAAACAACCAACACTAACGATGATAGAAATTTGCTACAGACAACAACATTTCTCAAAATTTCAGGTACATACATCCAATGAACACCCACTGTCCAGATTGAGGAATTATGAGTGAGGAATCATCAGTGAAAACTATAACTTGATCAGACAAGGCTTCACCGTCAGATTTTTTAAAACAATCGAGGTTGGTCGTTGTAGGAAGTGGTTGGAAATTTTATTGGCCTTTCTGTCTTCTCTTCAAAGTGGTTGCCGACAATTTTGGGTTGACATTGATTATTGTATGGAAAGAAAGTTAAGGTTTCTATGCATGAGAATGAGGATTGGTGAAGTATAACCCTAACAATATCGTAATATTCATAATTAATCATTTTTATGCATTTCAATTATTGATAAAAAAATATTAAATATTATTCTGCGCATCAAACTAAATCATGGAATTTTTCTTGAATCTAACTTGATTATAATTGTAACTATTGTCATATAGTGCAGAAATCTCTTGAGGAAGGACAACATTGTTTCCTCCTGTCTGTAATAAAATAAGTTCTAATCACTTTTGTCTTGCTCATATTTATGTGTGGGGTACCTTCAATATTTCAAGAGTTAAATGGTTTATTAATTTTATTAATGGTTGTATAAGGGTAACATGATTTTTTCTCCTTAAAAACAAAATATGAGGTTAGTTATGTTATGCAATTGTATCAGTGACTAAAAATCAATTTGGGTGGTGTTTATTAAGAAATTAAGGTCTGATAAGGAAGCGATAATTCATAAATCCTCATGTGTTTACAAAATAGAGTTGATGAACAAAAAAAAAATAGATATCTTTTAGAACAAACTAGAGTACTTCTTTTTTAAAATAATGTTCCAAGAAAAAATTTTGGAGAAGCTATGATGAAAAGTGCACTAATCGCAAATATAACAAGTAATAAATATATTGTTCCCTCATAAGAGATTTGTGCAATACACGACAATAAATACAATTATAACAAAATTAAACTACAAATTATTTTCAATATTTAAATTGATAAACAAGAAAATAAAATTATGAAAAACAATTAAAATATATTTCTGTATTTTTACGAGCACTTATAATGTGGAAAAAGAATGGAAAGGATGTGAAATACAATTGTTAGGATTAAACTTCATCAAACTTCACTCTCATGCATAAAATCATTTACATTCTTTTCAAACAAATGTCAATGTCAACCCACAATAATACTCAAACCATAATTCTTTAAGTGAATGAGCATAAGCTTATCTATTAACCATCAATTATTTTATCAATTATATAAATAAAACTTGAAATCGCCACAAGGCTCTTAAGACAACAAACAAATAGTACTCTATTCCTAAACACAATGTTTCATTTTTTATTTTGATTCAGATCCATAATACAAATAATATTTCTCAATACCCTAAAAATTAATGATCAAACCATAAATCAACATGATAGGCAATGAGAATAGAAACAAAATACTAACCATGAAAGGAAAGACATATATATAAACATAATATTGATTACATGATAATTCAATTGATTACATCAAACTCCAATAAGATGAGAAGGAACAATTAGAGGAAGATGGATATACAAAGAGGAAAAAAAAGAACCCTTCAAACTTTAGTTATCATCCCAAGACTACATTTTTATGACTTCTACTCCTAGATCGAGTGGAGTGCATTGCCTCCATAATGTCTAACATTAATGCAGACATCTTTAAATATATAAAAGTGTTAGGTCAGCAACGTTCGTGTCTAACCTAACTTCAATGGTGTCTAGCCCAACTTCAAATCCATGACTTTTCGTGACCCAACTAGCGCTAGACCAACTAAAGTGGCGTCGAACGCAATTTGTCTATGTCAACTTCTCTTCTATATCTTTCTTCATGACCTTGAATCCATTTTTCTTATGAATCCAATGCTTCTTGTTCATTTTTTTACGCAAAATAATAAGAATTTAGAGTAAATTCAATTTCGAGACTCTAGTAATCAATTATTAACAAAAATATAATATAATAGAGAACTAAGCAGGTTCCAAGCTTAAAATTAGTTTATTTCATTCTAAAAATAAGTCAAAAATATGATAAAAATAAATGTTATCAAGGGAAATCTATTCTCACTACCACTTATTTAATTAACAAGTTATACCCTCTACTATTTTTCAATTAAAAAGTTCTATGAAGGTACTCCACTCATTTTATCTGTATATAAATCATTATTTTAACCTTCCTCCTAAAATATTTGATTGTGTTTCTTTTTTCCATGTCCATAAACAACATAGGGAAAACTTGATCCAAGGGTACTTAAATGTATTTTCTTAGAGTACTCGGTCACACAAAAATGGTATAAGTGTTTTCATCCTCCTCCGAAAAAAACTTTTGTCTCTATGGATGTCACTTTCAATGAATAAGTTAGTTATTTTGACTATCATCGTCTTTAGGGGGAGGATTTAAGAGAACATGATGAGCATGTTGATGATTTTATATTTTCTAATCTATTTTTTGAATGACAAATGAATAATATCACTAAAATTGTTGAGAGAGAAAGAATGATTGAAATTGAACTTGTTGAGAGATAGTGGTAAATCAAAATCTTCCTAGAATTTCATAAAATTCTATTAAAAACCACATTATAGAGAAAAGACTTTCCAGGATCTGCACATGTTCAAGAGTTCAACCTTGTTCCAGAATCTAAACATTTCCAACAGTTAAACCCTTTACCATTATAAGAGGTAAATATATATGAACTTGTAAACCTTAATTCCATTAACTATGATGAATTTCCTTATTATAAGTTAGTAATCCCTTAAAAAAAGAACTAGAGTCATGACCAAACCTGCTTATCCTTTAGTAAATTATTTATCCTTTGAAAAATTTTCACCTTCACATAAAACTTTTCTCACAAGTCTGAACACTATATCTATACATTCTTTTGTATCTAAGACATTAATTAATGAAACGAGTAAATACAAGGGTGATGAAAATATTGAAAGGTATAAAGTTTGGCTAGTAGCAAAATAATTCACTCAAACATATGAAATAGATTACTTTGATATTTGTGCACCAGTTGCAAAAATGAACATAATTAGATTTATTTTATCATTGGCAAAAGGGCATGACTAGAATTTGCAACAATATGATGTAAAGAAAATGTTTTTCTACATTGGGATCTTGAAGAGGAAATATATATGGAGGTGCCACCTTGATATACACGAGAGATTCAGACAAACACAAAATGCAAACTAAAGAAGGCATTGTATGGATTGAAACAATCACCTAGAGCATGGATTGAGAGGTTCACCAAAGTTGTGATAAGTCTTCAATATAGGTAGAGCCAAGGAGACCACACTTTTTATTAAGAATTGTGATTTAGGAGGGGTAACAATTTTGTTAGTTTAAGTTGATGATATTATTGTAACCGGTAATAATGAACAGAAACAACAAATAGCTAGAAAATTTGAGATTAAGACCTTCGAGAAAATAAAATATTCTTAAGAATCGACATTGCTCACTCCAAGAAACATGTAAAATCTTCTGCAAACCAACAAATACACCAATTGATCGAAATGTAAAGTTGGGAGATGGAGAGGGTGGTGTGACGATAGAAAAATGTATCAAAGGCTTGTAGGAAGACTTATTTATTTATCTCACTCTAGATCTGATGTTATTCTTATGAGTTTAGTAAGTCAGTTTATGCATCAACTAAAGGAAACACATTTACAAGTTGTTCTTAGGATGATCTAGTATTTGAAAGGGACACCAATAAGACGAATTTTGTAAAGAAGAAACAGGAATATCAATCTTAAAGAATATACTGATGTTGATTATGTAGGTTCAGTTATTGATAGAAGATCAACTACTAGTTATTGTATTTTCTTTGGTGGAAATTGGTAACTTGGAAAAGTAAGAAGCAAAGTGTGATAGCCAAGTCTAGTGGTGAAGTAGAATTTCGAACAATGGCTCAAGGGATATGTGAGCTATTATAGCTAAAAATATATTAGAAGACTTTGATAAAATGGGATGAATCTCTGAAGTTATATTATGACAAAAAAAACATATGCAATTAACATAGCTCATAATCCAATATAACATAACAAAACCGAATATATTGAGATGGATAAATATTTTATTAAAGAGAAGTTTGACAATAACATGATTTGTACATCCTATATTTTTTTTCTCAATGACAACTTGCATATATAGTCACCAATAGACTGAATAACAATAATTTTGAAAGAACTAGGAATGGAAAACATTTATTCACCAGCTTTAAAAGAAGTTTTGAATTATTTAAAAAAATTATATTTAATTTGTTGGTTTTAATTCTATCATATTAGTTTTAATTTAGTTTTTATTAAGAGCTTTTAATTATATATATATTTTTATCTTTATTTTAACTTTTGAGATATAGTGTTTTGTTGTTTTATTAAAATTAAGAATAATATGATTCCAAAATTATATTTATGAATATATATTAACTTATATAATGAAAAGAAAGAGTGAAAATTGTTTTTTTATTCTCGTTTATTCTTGAAAATGACAAGCTCTTTCTCAATGAAACTTTAACGAAAAATTTAACTTTTGTTATGAATTAAATTATTAGCATGTAACATATACATGATACAAAAATACTAAAACAAAAATCCCAAACAAATTCAGAAATATATATATATATATATATATATATATATATATATATATATATATATATATATATATATATATATATATATACTAAACAACATTAAATATAAAACAAAAATCAGCTATATTCAAAATAATGAAGGATGATTGAGATACGAGAAATCTGCCGACTCAAGATCTACATTTCATTTTCTCTTGGTCTGAGTATGAATATCATCACTGTTCTTGGATGAGGCAAAGTTTAACATTAACGATAACCACAAACTTTCATCATCTGCCTCTTTTGAATACTGCCAAACGCAGTTCTAATCTCCTTTTAGCTTTATCTCTGCACGCTGCTTTGGAATAAGTAGACAAAAGAAGCAAACTACATAAAAAAAAAACATGACATTACCGATGCACCGAAACACATAAAAATAGAATAGTTGAGAAGCACCATTATAACACTGTTAATCATTCTTATAAACACATTTCATAATTCACTGAAAACTATAATTAGTATATATAAATAAGATTCACATATAAGTTATGATTCAGTCAATAATAAAATAAGTATACTATTATTCGAAAAAGTATATAAAGAGATCTTAATAGAATTTCTATATTTTCATAAAAATCATCAGTAATCAAGATTTTAACCACTTAAGTTATGAATAAACATATACAATGTGTAGGTATATATATAATAGTGGTATAGTTCTGCATCAATATGAGCAAGTGATTTAACGAAAGGAAGAATGGCTCTAAAACTACCATGGTGCATGAAGCAAGTGACACAAGACCTAAATGCTACATTTTTCTTGTTGTTTTCCTTCTTCATCAGCATGTTGCTGGTGTTCAAGCTCACAAGAAGAACCAAACACAACAATCTACCTCCATCCCCTCCAAAACTACCCATAATCGGCAACTACCACCAGCTAGGAACACTTCCCCATCGCTCTTTCCAAACCCTCTCACAAAAACACGGTCCTCTATTCTTGTTGAAGCTGGGTCAGCTTCCTGTTTTGGTGGTTAACTCGGTAGGTTTAGCCAGAGAAGTTTTGCAAACCCAAGACGAAATTTTCGCGAATAGGCCACAACTCACAGCCTCGAGAATCTTGCTGTACGGGTGCAAAGACGTTGCGTATTCATCCTACGGCGATGAATGGAGACAGAAAAGGAAAGTCTGCGTGGTTGAATTGCTGAGCCCGGAAAGGGTTAAAGCGGTTCAGTTCATAAGAGAAGAAGAAGTGGAGGCACTGGTTAGTAACATTCGTAAGGCATGCACGAGCAGTGGTTCTTCTGTGAACCTCAGCGACATGCTTGTTATGACTGCAAACAACATAGTGTGTCGGTGCATATTCGGAAGGAAATACGATGTTGAAGATGGAAAGTGCAGATTTGGTGAGCTTGCGAGGGAAGCGACGAGTCAACTTGCAGATTTCAGTTTGGGAGACATATTTCCATCGTTGGGTTGGGTTGGCGTTCTGAGTGGGCAAACTAAAAAGTATAAGGCCACTTTCGAAGCATTGAATGCTATCTTGGATGATCGGATTGCAGAGCGTAAGATGGCAAAAGTGGATCCTGAGATGAAAGATTTCCTTGACGCTCTCCTTCAACTTCAGGACAGAGATAGGCAAGAGTTCGAGCTCACAAACGATGACCTAAAAGCCCTTATCATGGTATTTCTTTCAATGGCTTCTTTCTTCTATATGCATGTTTGTGTGATAACTTAAACAAGTTTAAATTTAATTTATATTTACAAAATCAGCTTATAAGATGATAATTGCCTTCACTTATATAATTAGTCTGACATAAGATCTTTCAGTTATATATTATGATTTGACTTTATTTTTAGTCAAGATCTTCAACACATTTGTAGAATCAAATATTTATAAATAGTGACCTGATAAATCCTCAAATCTTGTTAGAATAAACTCTGATATCATATTAAAATATAAGTTTAAATTTAATTCATCTTTACAAAACTTATTTATAAGACTAGGATTGTCTTCAATTATATATTATGAATTGACCATATTTTCTTGTAGGTGACATAAAATCTCCATATATTAGATTATATTAAAATGAAATAAGAAAAAAAAAAACCAAAGACGTGATAAGTGAAACACATTTCTTGAAACAAAATAAGCAGCATGGTGATACGATCTGTATCTAAAATCAAAAGGAAATACCAACAAACAGTATATGTGCCATATTGTTCATATATGTTCTTTGAAATAACCCTGATTCTATAACAGTAACTAAAGAATAACGAAAAGTATTATAGCAACCAGTATTTGCTCCTAATTCTGACTCTCTGATATCACCTAGAAATGAGAATCAACAATAAGCAATGACGTTAGAAGAAATTAGAATAGCAGATGAGAGAATGAAAAACTCAATAATAGAGGAGAGGAGAACTACTCACATTTCACACACTGTCTCTTCTCCTGCCCTTCAGCATGTATAATTCTCTAGCCACATTGGGTCGTTGGCCCATTATAGTGCTCCTCTTCACTTCTTGTTTGAGAATTTTTATTTTTGGGCCCCATTATATTATTATTTGTATTAATACCTCCTCCATTGAAATTGACCTTGTCCTCAAGGTCAAAGTGATGATAAAGTTGTTGAATTTCATGCTCCCCTTCCCATGTAGCTTCTTCCTCAGGCATTTTTTTCCACTGAATCAGTACCTCTGATAACCAAGCATCATTTCTTTTAATCTTGCATTTGTCCAATATAATTGATGGTCGTCCTTTGTCATCATTGAGTAAAGTAACAAGGATAAAAGGTTTGGCAAAATTAGGAAGTGCCAACACAGGTGCATGAGTAAGTGTTGTCTTGAGTGAATCAAATGTCTGTTGAGATTTTGTAGACCAATGAAAAGCATATTTTTTTAGCAAATCAGTGAAAGGGGCAACCAACATGACAAAGTTCCTGATAAACTTGCTATAGTAATTTGCTAATCCCAAAAAAACTTGCAGTTGCTTAATTGAAGTTGGTACAGCCCATTATTTAATTGCTTGTATCTTGGTTTCATCAACCTTAACTTCATCCCATGATACAACATGTCCCAAATAATCAATTTGGGTTTGGCCAAAAGAGCATTTGGAGAGTTTGGCAAATAAGAAATGTCTTTGCATGGTGCTTAAGACCAAAGAAAGGTGTTGAATATGTGTATTCCATGTTGTACTGTAGATTAAAATGTTATCAAAGAAAATAAAGACAAATTTGCGTAAATATTCTACAAAAACTGAATTCATTAGGGCTTGAAAAGTGGCAGGTGCATTACTCAAGCTAAATTGCATTACTAGCCATTCGTACAACCCTTGGTGAGTGCCAAAAGCTGTCTTGTAGTGATCCTCCAAAGAAACAAGAATCTGATGATACCCTGAATGTAAATCCAGCTTTGGGAAATATGGTGCTCCGAACAATTCATCAAGTAATTCATCCATTATGGACATAGAAAAAGAGTCCTTAATAGTGACTGCATTAAAGGCCCTATAATCGGTGCAAAAATGTCATGTTCCATCTTTCTTTTCGACAAGTAGCACAGATGACGAGAATGGACTTGAACTAAATTGTATGATACCCTCCGATAACATTTCAGCAATAATTTGTTCAATCTCAATTTTCTGACTATAAGAATAGTGATAAGGTCGAACTTTCACAGGAGTGATGCTAGGCATCAATGGGATGGTATGGTCACGAGACCGTATTGGTGATAAACCATGAGGTTTCTCAAAAACATTCTTGTATTGTTGTATAATCATAGCCAATTCAGGCTCCATGGATGTTGGCAATTCCAACAAATGGTGGGTTGACACTTCAGGTGTTTGAATTTGAATGGCATGTAATTCCGCTATTGAGTATGTGGCTTGTAAGCGGGTGAGTTGATGGAACTGAGCTACGTTACACAGATTTGAAGTTTCTCCATGTAAAGTGATAAGTTCCCCATTGATGTAAAAAGTGAGGAAGCGTTCTTTATAATTCACTAAATGAGTATCCAAAGTTGCCAACCATTAACTTCCAAGAACCAATTCAGCTGCAACTATAGGTAGAACAGGCCGAAATATACAAAGAATGCCCCTGGATTTGGACTGGGATATTCTGGACTTCACCTTCACATTCCAATTGCTCTCCATTGCCCACCAACACTTTTAATCGTGAGGCCTGATAGATAGGTAGGTGTAGAAATTTAGCCACTCTAGGTTGGATGAAATTATCAGAACTCCCTCCATCAATAAGGATTTGAATCTTATGGCTGTGTATAAATCCTGTGAATCTAATCGTGCCTCTCATCATGTTACTTTTCATGGCATTGTATGATAAATGAGGTGTCTGATCAAATTCCTCAAACTGATTTTGGACAATTTATTGGCTCTGTACATTTGGGTCTGGCTCCGGAGGTATTTCATCCTTACATTGGAGTAAGAAATAATGTTCATTAGCACACTGATGAGTAGGGGAATACTTCTCATCACAAGTATAACAAATCCCCTTTTCTCGATGAAATTGGATGTCAGCTGGGGTTAAACGCTTCAAGTTGTTGGGTTTTGGTGGTGTGGGAAGTAATGGTGGTGGGTTTGTGTTTATAGGTGGGTTTGTGTTTGCTGTTAATAAAAGTTTAGAAGTATTTTGTGTAAGTAATGAGGAAAGAGTTTAGCAAATGACACAACCTGGAGTAATGAGTGAGGGGCTCGGGATATGACTTCATGCTTCAATTCAGGTATTAATCCATCAATAAAACAATCAAGGAATACAGAATCATCTAACCCATATGATTGATTAGCTAACTCAGTGAAGGAAGCATAATAGTCTGCCACTGTGGAGGATTGCTTTAGCTTGAACAGATCTGATCGAGGATTATCAAATTGAGATGGGCCAAACTGGATTTGAATGGCAGTGGACAATGATAGCCAATCAGGTACTTGGTGTGCTTTTTCTAGTAGTTGAAACCATGGTAAGACTTTTTCTTCAAAATGAATAGAAGCAATGGCCACTTTCTTCTCATCAGAAGTGTTGTATAATGTGAAAAACTTTTCAGCCTTGTACAACCAAGTCATTGCATCATCACCAGTGAACCGTGAAAAATCCAACTTCGTAGAGCGAGGATGGGAAACAATTGAAGTGGAAGGCTGTCCTGGTGAGTCGTTCTTAGATTTCAGGAGGAATAGCTGATGTAACTCCTGCAAATGCTGATCAATCTTCACAAATCGTTGATCAATTTGCATAAATCGATCATTATGTAAACCCAGAGTCTTCAAAATACGTTTCAGTTCTCCTTGTATCTCTTTCATTCTTCTGTTATTAGCCATAAGTAACTCGAATTGAAAGCACCAATGATACGATCTGTATCTAAAATCAAAAGAAAATACCAACAAACAGTATGTGTGCAATATTGTTAATATATGTTCTTTGAAATAACCTTGATTCTATAACAGTAACTAAGGAATAACGAAAAGTATTATAACAACCAATATTTGCTCCTAATTCTGACTCTCTGATATCACCTAGAAATGAGAATCAACAATAAGCAATAATGTTAGAAGAAATTAGAATAGCAGATGAGAGAATGAATAACTCAATAACAGAGGAGAGGAAAATTACTCACATTCCACACACTGTCTCTTCTCCTGCCCTTCAGCATGTATAATTCTCTAGCCACATTGGGTCGTTGGCCCATTATAGTGCTCCTCTTCACTTCTTGTCTGAGAATTTTTATTTTTGGGCCCCATTATATTATTATTTGTATCACATGGCCTTAATCTTGCCATACAAATGGGCTATTTATTGTTTCCAAAATTTCAGGACATGGTTTTGGGAGGAAGTGGCCCAACTTTAACAACATTAGAATGGGCAGTGTCAGAGTTTGTAAGAAATGTAGGCACAATGAAGAAAGTGCAGGAGGAGGTAAGAAGATTTGTGAGGGATAAATCAAAGATAGAAGACAATGATATCGACCAAATAGAGTATTTAAAATGTGTAATCAAAGAGACTCTCAGGTTACACCCACCTGCTCCACTTTTGATCCCTAGAGAAATAACATCCAATGTCAAACTTGGAGGGTACGATATTCCTGAGAAAACAATGGTGTTTGTCACCGCATGGGCAATTCAAAGGGACCCTGAATTTTGGGAAATGCCTGAAGAATTTTTGCCAGAGAGATTTGAAGAGAGTGAGGTTAATTTCAATGGTGAAGAATTTCAGTTTATCCCATTCAGCTCTAGGAAGAGAAAATGCCCTGGTATGGCATTTGGGGTAGCTACAGTGGAATATGTGCTTGCTAATCTTTTATGTCACTTTGATTGGAAGGTATCTAAAAGTGGTGAGTCTGATTCAGAGCTTGACATGACTGAGAAATATGGCCTCACTATCTGTAGGAAAGAACCTCTGCATCTCCAACCAATACCCAGTTCCAATTTCTAAACAATGATTACCCAACTTTATTTCATTTTGTGTTTACAAGTTATTGTAATGTGATGTAGTTTTTCATTTATTTTTTTTGGTTTTATGATTTGTGTTTGAGAGTGATTGCTAAAGCAACAGTATTTAACTTTCTTGTTGGATCATATGTTTATGAATAAAAAGTCTTAATGGGTATTTCCATACTAAGATCTTCATTTGTGTTAGGTATTCAAGTATGAGTCTAAGTCCCACATTGGGTAGGAATGAGAAAGTTGAGCAACATATAAGAAAGAAGACCCATAGACCTAATGCCTTAAGGTTTTGGGTTGAAGGTGGTGTCATTCCCTTATATGGGTTGGCTCATTTCTCATTCTTGTTGATCTCTCCGGTGTTTCCCCCTCGGATTCTCCCAACAAGTGGTATCAGAGCCGTTGGTTTACGGCCTGGGCGAGTACAGTTTGACCCTGTATCGAAAGTCTTCCTGATGGTGATTTCAGGCAAGCGTGTCCCGTATAAGTGTGTGAACGGCGATACAAGTGAGGGGTCATGAGTAATGTAACTCGGGTTAGAGAATGCTTCCGCTCGAGGGGAAGTGTATCAATGTGGAGGAAGGACTCTCACTTGAGGGGGAGATTGTTAGGTATTCAAGTGTGAGTCTAAGTCTCACATTGGATAGGAATGAGAAAGTTGAGCAACATATAGAAAGAAGATCTGAAAACCTAATGTCTTAAGGTTTTGGGTTGAAGGTGGTGTCATTCCCTTATATGGTTTGGCTCAATTCTCATTCTTGTAAGATCTCCCCGGTTTGGTCCCCCTCGGATTCTACCAACAAGTGGTATCAGAGCCAAAGGTTTGGCAGTGATCGGCTCATACGAGTGCAGTTTGATCCCTGTATCGAAAGTCTTCCTGACGGAGGTTTCGGAGAAGCGTGTCCCGTTTAAGTGTGTAAACGGCGGTACAAGTGAGGGGTCATGAGTAATGAACACGGTTTGAGATTGCTTCCGCTCGAGGGTGAGTGTACCAATGTGGAAGGGACTCTCACTTGAGGGGAAGATTGTTAGGTATTCAAGTGTGAGTCTAAGTCCCACATTGGGTAGAAATGAGAAAGTTGAACAATATATAAGAAAGAAGACCCGCAAACCTAATGCCTTAAGGTTTTGGGTTGAAGGTGGTGTCATTCCATTATATGTTGGCTCTTGTCTCATTCTTGTGAGATCTCCCAGGTTTTCCCCCCTCGGATTCTCCCAATAAGTGGTATCAGAGCCGTTGGTTTGCACAGCTTGGTTGACCCTGTATCGAAATACTCGGGTTTGAGAATGCTTCCGGTCGAGGGGGAGTATATCAATGTGGTGAAGGAGGGACTCACACTTGAGGGGGAGATTGTTAGATATTCAAGTGTGAGTCGAAGTCCCACATTGGGTAGGAATAAGAAATTTGAGCAACATATAAGAAAGAAGATCCGCAAACCTAATGCCTTAAGGTTTTGGGTTAAGGTGGCGTCATTCTCTTATATGGGTTTGGCTCAATTCTCATTGTTAGAAATCTCTCCGGTTTTCCCCCTCGGATTCTCCCAACAAGTGGTATCAGAGCCGTTGGTTTGCGGCTTGGGCAAGTACAGTTTGACCCTGTATCGAAAGTCTTCCTGACGGAGGTTTCGGAGAAGCGTGTCCCGTTTAAGTGTGTAAACGGCGGTACAAGTGAGGGGTCATGAGTAATGTACTCGGGTTTGAGAATGCTTCTACTCGAGGGAGAGTGTATAAGTCCCACATTAGATAGGAATGAGAAAGTTGAGCAACATATAAGAAAGAAGACCCGCAAACCTAATGCCTTAAGGTTTTGGGTTAAAGGTGGTGTCATTCCCTTATATGTTGGCTCTTGTCTCATTCTTGTGAGATCTTCCCAGTTTTCCTCTCTCGGATTCTCCTAGCAATTTGCTTAAAAGAACAAATGACGTACTAAATTCGATTTTGTTATTGAAAAATCCGATTTTATTATGCATTTAATTCTGTTATCTTGAACAAGTACCAATTTTATGCAAAAATTCATACTTAAGAATAAAATTTATACAGGTTAACTTACTAATTGTCCCATCAAGTTTCTTTATACATAAATTATTTTTCTTTTTTATCCTTAATAATGTTTTTATTAAAATACAAAATGTACTAGGATTATGAAATAACTAAAAAATAAATTAAAGTACAATGGAAGAATGAAATGAAGCATAAGATAAACTAATAGATAGTCGGAAGACACTCCAACTTTTTTTTATAAAAGAAAGGTAACTATTAACATTTTATTAATTTTTTTTTTCATGTTTCATCTACAACGAAATCAAATTTATCTCATTAGTCACTAGGTATTTAAAATTTAATTTTGCATAATTACACTTTAAGTTATTATTTAATTTGATGCTGCATATCTTTCAATTACATATGCATGTTGTATACTCCCTTCAAAACTAAAATAATATAACAATTTCTACCTTAAACCTAACTTTTATAACTTCAATCAGAGTAAGTTTTGAAATTTACTATTATCATTAGACGGTTTAATTGGTTATTGTCATGAGTTTTGTTGATAAAACTTTTTTGAAACTTCTAATTTAATTTTTAAACAAAATTATATCAGTCAGTGGAGTTAGTCTTTGTGAGTTTCCTGCATCATCTAAAGAATAAAGAAAATGGAAAACAAAAAGGAAAAAAAAATATCAATCAACAAGAATTAATGGCTTGTATTCCCGACAACGAATACAATTCTATTTAGAAATTAGAGTAGAAGTTTAGAAAAAGTTTTATTAACAAAATTGATAGACCATCTAATGACGATAATCAATTAAAACATCAAATTAATAAAATTGTAAAATATGAACATCAAATTAATAAAAGAACATCCCTAGAATAAACCCAAAGTAAAAGAAAAACCAAATTCGCAAATTGAAAAAAGATAAACTCAATGGGCATAATTAAATGAAAATTATGGGGCAACTTGAATTAAAAAGGAAGTATATGAATGGGATTACACTGATGAATAGAAAAAAGGGTAAGCAAAAATGAAAATTCGTGAAACGATTTGAAAAGAAAAAACTAAAATGCGAATGAATATTATACTTGAATTAGATGATTAAAATTGAAATAAAATGGATTTATGAACTAAAAATACCCAAACATTAGATCCTCTTACAGACCACTAGACCCTCTAATAATTGTGTAAGGATAAAGAACCTTCTAATGACTAAAAAAGATGTTTAACAACTAGAATTCAATGAAATATAGGATAAAACTACAAAAGTGAATGAATATACAGTGCATATATTGGAAAATTGTAGACAGAAAGAGTAAATGATTTAAAATGCAGAATTATGAAAGCGAAGAACTTAAACAGAAAAATAAAATCAATTCAGTAATCAAAACATTGGATAAACAATTAAACTCTAAATGACATAATGTAAATTGCGTAAAACAGAGACTAAAAATCAAAACCCATAAAATAAGGATTCATTCCCTATAATCTGGGTCAATTTCTCTCATGGAAAGAAAACATTGACTTCTATTATTGTGAAGAATCCATAACTAATTAGTTACGCGTTCAAAGTTTTCAAAATCTTAAAATCGAAATTTAAATGAAATTGAACAACCCATATAAAATTCTTTATAAATGTAAAATTGAGTTGCAGAAACCAAACAAAAACAAGATAAACATGAATCACGATTTAAGATTATGAGAGAAGAGAAAAGTGAATAGAAAACAGAAAAGAACATAGAGAGAACAATGAAGAGAGAAGTAACTGGAACAACAGAACTTCATTCAATTGGAAAACTAACGAATCAACAGAAAATAGAACACTAAAAATACAACTGAAATTGTAAGTAAACTTTGTGTAACTTATATAGCCAATCACATGAGTACTAAGAAAGTTAAGGAAGACAAAGCATGGGTCCGTTCAGTGCCTCACGTGAAAACACAAAAATATCCCTCTCACTTAACTTTTTACCAAATTGTTGACTTATACTTTCTGTCCCAAAAATGTTGAGTCTAGTCTCTTTTACGTCCAAACTTTTATGTTTTCAATGTCTTTCTCACAAAAATAATGCATTACATAGTCAACAACAATGTCTATCTAAAAATGCTTTATACATCATTCACACTAAAATATTTATTTCTTACTAAAAATATAAATCTCTATTAAAAATACAAAAAGAAGAGCAAAAGAAATATTTAAAAAATGCAATTAGTTTAAGAAAATGTGAACAAATCAAGTACTATCAGACATATTATTATTAGCCTTGCATTTGTTATTTGAGTCAACTATATCAAGATTCAACTATATCAAGATTTAGAGGAAATACTTGATGAAAAGGTACGGAGAAATATTAGACAATTAGGAAAAAAAATCATTTTGAAGAAGAGATGAATGATCATTTAGAAGACATGATATGTGATGTTGTGAAGAAGATTTTGGAAAAGATCATGTGTATGATTTTTTAAAGTCTCATTTAAAGCATCAATTGTATCAATGATGCTCTAATTTTACAATACTATCAACAACTTTAAAATTATTCATTTTAAAAGCAAGAAATTAATAAACTGATAGAAGTTTCACCCAATTGTAAGAGTTGGTAAATGAGCTGCTTCCAGGATATAACATTCATGTTTTCTAATTGTAACTATACTACAAAAAAAAATATTATATTATATCCGATTGATTTTTATTGGAGAAAGATACATGCATGTTCTATGATTGTTATTGTACAAAGACGAGTTTGCTGCAATGAAAGTGTATCCAACATGTTGACTATCACGATTTAGAAAAATATTTGAAGGAAGTAGTGGTGAGCAGAGGATCCTTCCACTAAGGTGTTGTCGTACTTGTCAATAATAAATAAGTTTAAAGATTGTTTGTCATTAAAGATTGTTTGTCATTGTCAATACGCAATTTTGTTTGAATGAAAAAAATATATATTTCTCATCAATTCTCAAAAAAAAATAAAAAATTAGTCATTTAGTTTAAAATTTTGGTTTCCATTATTTTCAAGAAAAATGCAAAAAAACATAATTTTTTTTCTTTCTCATTTTTTTAAAATATACAAAAAAATATAGTTTAGCTTTTTATCCTTTCTCATTTTAAAAAAAATAAATGAATAAATAAATAGTTTTTATTTGCTTATCATTTCATTCTTGGAAATTAAAAAAATAAAGTTTCATCTCATTATTTTTATGAATAATAGTAAATAAAATAAAAGAAAAAAAAGTAGACTGAAAAACAGTAATGGATAAAAATGAATTTTGCTCATCACACACCCTTCTTTTCATCATTCTCACCACCCCTCATTTGTGCCAAGATAATTTTACTTCCTCACCTCCCTCACAATCTAATTTGCACCCCCTCTTTTCTATTGGGTCATGGGTCCAATACTTCCTCAATCTTATTCTGGACAGTTACTTCCTGCAATCTACAAATTGTGACCTGCATTTATAATTTTCTAAAATCCTAAAAGTATCCTGGACTTTCATAAATGTTTATTTTTTTTAATTTTTTTTCTATTTATTCTTTCTTTGTAGCATTGATATATAGTGGATCTTAAGTATTTTATAAATTTTCACCGTTATTTATTCACAATATTGTTTATAGTGTACATAATTTTTTTTTCTTTCAACTTAGTATTAGTTTCTTCATAGTTTATAATTTGATAAAAGCCTAAACAAAAAACACATAGATAGAAAAAGGTAAAGAGAAACTATAGAGAAAACAAGGAAACTAAAAACCTTACTTTATTATTTTAAAATTTAAGGATATCTTAGACATTTTATTTATCTTATATAGTGTATAAGACAATTTTGTAAGTACAGGCACCCCTCATACATGGTTATTCATTTCACAAATTGAATTCAGAAACCACATAATCTCTTTTTCAGTTTTAATGATTGGGAATTTGTTAAATAAATGCATTGTTATTTTTTATTTTATTGATTGGCTAAAACCATTATTAGAAACACCAATTATTAGAAATAAAAATAACAGTTTAAAAATAGGAAAAAAATAAAAAGAAAATACTTCTTCTAATTATTTTTCATTCATATTTTTTTCGCCAAAACTCATTATTCTCTTAGAAACTTATTAAAATGGATTGATTTTACAACCAAACTTTGTCAATTTCATTTTTACTACATTTGTTATGCTTAGCATCGAAGAGAGTTTAAAAATCTTGAGGTCGAAATTTCATTATCCAACCGGCCTTTCATATGAGTATTTTTCATATATTTTCTTTTGAAATCCACGTAGCTATGTCGTAGGCCCAATAAATTATCAAGTATTTTTCTTTTTTTAACTTTGTAACATTATGTATAGATGTCTTTTATATGAATTTTATTTAAAGTCGTTGTTTTTAGGAAATTTATATTAAAGTTTAAACTTTTTAAATAAAATTCATGAGAATGTAAAAGATGTAAGAAAATTATGAAATATGATAAAATAAAAAAATTAGATATTCAAAATATTCTTTTAAGTTATTTAAATTTAATAACAGATGAAGACAACTTTTAATAATAAGATGTTACATACTTTTTACAATTTGAGGCCTGTCTTTTGATCCGAGTTAATGCTCTTTTATGGTATTGTGTTCTAGATTAGTTTAGCTTGTCAGATTATGCATAGAGCAGTTTGGTAAACACAAGTATATGATTGGCTTAATTTCTCCTATATCTGAATATGAAATTACTTTGTTATATAGCCAATGGAAAGAGATATACCAAGATATTTTAAGAATAATGCACCGCATCTACTGGAACCAAGGTTTCCAAATTGTTGGTTAGCTTCTTCGAAATATATGGGAGGAAACTTGTAGATTCTGGTTTCCTACAACTCTTTTTTCTACACTAACATACTTCTATAACATCCCAAAACTCTAAATCTAATAAATAGTTACAACAAATATTTTTTATTAATTTTTCTTTATTAGTAAAATTATATTTTTAATCTTTCTTGATGAAAAAAATAAATATAACCAATTTATTTTGCAAAAAGTTATATATATACATGCATAAATTTTAACTTAATATATATTTTAAAAAATGTTTATATCACATTAATATTTAGATAAGAAAGTGTTTAAAAGTTTATTTATTATTGATTTAAATATATCTATTTGTTTTTTTAATAAAAATATTGTAAAAATTATTTTTTTAATTAAATTTATCCAAATATGTAAGTATTATTAACAAGTTATTGTTTTTATTTAATAAATTTTAAATAAATATTATATATATATATATATATATATATATATTACAAGACTTTATTTATATTTTTTATTGACATGAATGATAAATTTAAAAAGTAAAATATTTTATTTTTTTATTTTAGAATATATTAAAATATATTTATTTTAAAAGTATATATTTAATATTTTATATTTTTTTATCTTATGTAAAAGACTGATATATTATTGATTTTTAAGGTAACATGCATACCTTCTTCTTTAACTATACTCTAAACAAATTCTAGTAGAAAGTTTAAATAAGTTTGTTACTGTAGAAATGGCATGAGCAATCTCATCCACTTTTTATGTTTTGCAAAAGACTAGAATGCATTATATAATTTGAAAACTGACATAAAATATGATTTTTTTAGGTTGAATAAAATGTTGAGATGCATGATAAACTTTGTAACCCATGCCTTTCTTATTTCACTCTTATAAGTGAAATGACAATATTAGGTGAAAATATCGAAAATTTTATTTACATTTTTCTTTCACGGTCCTCTTACTTTTCTTTTTTCTTTTATGGATTAGAAATGTTTTAAATTACATAATTTATTCTCAATTATGTAATCTAATATTTATAAGTGTATTTTAAATTATAAAATTTAAAAGTATATTTCAAATTATATAATTTATAATATATTTTTAAAATACATTTTTAGATTATTTAATTTGGAAATTTTTTTTGAACTGTGTAACCTAACAAATTGAAATATGTCTAATTCAAAAAAACTAGAACTTATTTGTACCTCCATAAATGATTTCAAATTTAATTGAAAATATATTATTAGATTAAAAAATCTAATTTAAATTGTATAATCCAATACATTTCTACATTAAAAAAAAGTTATACACAAACAATTTAAACTTTTCCAACATCTCAAAAAATACAAACTATGAAATGAAGGAAGAAAGAACATATATATATTTTTTATATCTAAAATATTTGTTATAGGTTAGAAGTTTTTCTAAGATTAAATATCTCAATACATAAAGATAAATAAAAAGTTGAAACACACTTCTTAGTTATGACAAAATTTTAAAAAAATAATAATTAAGTAATTTTAACCATTTTTCTTATATCAATCATTCTTCACTAGAATGAACACAATCAAATATGTTTTAATTTATTTTAAAAAATTAATATTCTACAAAGTTATAATATTGTTAATATTATCTGTGTGAAAATAATTAACTATATTCTTTTGTTAAAAAAAAATATATATATATTCTTTATCATTAGTTTTTTATGATATGACTTAATGCTTGTAAAATTCTATTATCGATACATAGATATTTGAAATACATCATATTATATAATTATAATTATTATTATTATTATATATTAGTTTATATTTTAGCATGAAATAAAAAATTTGATATTAATCTAATTATAATTTTAAATATAATTATTCAGGAAGTGCTTTAGTTAGATATATCAGTCTTGTTATTTGTGATTTTTAAGTTTTGGGTTTTAAATCCGTTTCACTCATACATTCATGATATTAAAAGTTATGTGAAGTATATACTCATATTCCTTATATTATGTTTTGCGTAATTGGTATTGAGAATTCTGCTGTATTTCTGGGCTTACTCGTCCCATGTTTTCTTGTTTTTTCTTTTATTTTTATGTTATATTTTATGTAATAACATATAATTGTTGAAATACGTATGTCAGCCGGTTTAGGATAGTTATTTCCTGCATTATATATTACTTCTTGTACTTAATAACATGTCAACAATCTCCTTATTTTTTTTATTTTAAAATTTATTTATTAAATATTTTTTTCTCTCTCATTAGTTATATACATAAATAAGTGCAATCAAATAAAAAATTGTTAACTTCTTTCTTTCTTGATAATATTAACAAACTTTCTTCATAAATATAAAAAAAATCTAATAAATATTAAGAAAAATCTATATTTTTTTTAATTAACATTGAATTAGTTATAAAAAAATTAAATATTTGAAAATAATGTGTTAAACTAAATTTTTAAAATTAATCATATTAAATTATAAATATATTAACAACATCTAACATTATTTTTATTATTGTTAAAAAAACAAAATATGAGAAAAATATTTATGTAAATGTGAGAAGAAGAAAAATTATTTAATATATAAAATAACAAGAATATTATTGGTATTTTAAGAATTTGTTAAGTATAAGAAGTATTTTTTAACGTGCAAAAAGCTACTGTCCTAGTTTAGATGTTGATGAGTAACATGAGTTTAATAAAAAAAATTAAAATAAAAATATTTAAATAAAAATTATTGTCACGTTTCATAACATTATGTATTCTAATTAAAAAATAAATAATTAAAATGTTTATAATTATTACAAAGAATATATATATATATATATATATATATATATATATATATATATATATATACTTATTAGTGATAAAAAAATACAAATAATGGTAGTTACACAAAAATATTATGGAGTGACTTATAGTTTATACTATTTTTTTTCTTTTTTATAATTTTAAAATATAAGAATAAAACAGGAATATAAAATGTGTATATTAAAATGAGAAATGTTAATGGATAATTATCATATATATAAAGAAAATGTTCTATATTTTAAAATTAAAAAATAAATTATCTAAAATGTTAAAATTAAGTATACATATTTAAAAAACGAACGATACACTAAATCACTTATATATGTTTAAAACGTAATATAATGTAAATCACTGATTATTTTTATATAGTCATTATTATTAGTTTTATTTTTGAAACAAATAGACAGAGAGAATCTCTTTTTCTCATAAATAACATATGATGGAGTCTTATGGAGTATACATAAATTATTATTTTTTTACCCTTAATAATATTTTTTAAGTTAGAATAGAAAGTTTATGAAAAAAAAACTAAAAAAGAAATTAAAGTAGAAGGGAAGGAAACACAAAATAAATTAATAGATAGTTGGAAGACACTCCAAATTAAAAAAGAATTGCTCACATTTTAATAATTAAACTTTTTATTTGTCATTTTTAGTCTTTAATGAACTCCATTTTGATCTCATTAGTCAACTCTATATTATAATAATGTCAACTCTATATTATAATAACCTTTCTATTGAGTTTAGAAATACATTAAGCAACACTTAAGTTTTGATAAGAGATTTCAATTAAGTATTTAAAATATTTGATTTTATATAATTACACTCTTTTATAATATAAATTTAATATAATGTACAATAAATAATATATGTATATATATTTATAATTATCTTATTTTCATATAATAAATAAAGTTACATAGAATTAAAATAAGTGTCTCCAGTTAAATCCAACTAAATGGACATTTTTTTCTTAACTATTCAACTTACCGAAATTTTAACTTTCTTAACATTATGTTTTGAAAATAGATACATATATTCATAGATACAAATTTTAATTTCATTCTAGTTCTAATTAATCTTCGAACTTCTTTTCCTTTTTTTTGCAAATAAATTACTTAAACACCTTGATTTTAATTTCATATTGAACTAATTCTCAAAAATTGTAACTTATAACTATTTTCTTATACTCAATATTCATAGTGTTATAGTGTTATCGCCTCACGTTTTCGCATTAGGCCTGAAACCTAACAAAAGAAACTAAACATATGTTGATATTTTCATTCAAATGACATTTCTTTTCAAAATTTGGACTAATTTGATCAATATATTTTCAAAAATTTATTTACATTTTATTTAGTTGAGAAACCAATGTAACAATATACACTTAGAAGAATAAAAATGGTAGGTTGCTCATAATTATGTTTTTCAATAGTTAAATTTGGAAAGAGGTAAAAAAGATGTGCTATTGTTTTTATTGAATTGGGCAAAATTTGAGTAGAGGTGATTACATTTCACTGAGATTATGCAAGCCTATAACATTGTATTATTATTCTGTAATACTCAAACTATATCTTGCTATCAAAATTGAAAAGGGAAACCATCTATCGTTTCACCTTCAAGCTATATAAACCACAAGTACACCTTCCAGATATATAAACCAAAGTTGTTCCCGTTTGTGCCACGCACCAATGATAATTCGTAGTGAAGTATTCCTGAATTTTATCTCCCTGTGTGATCTTTCAGAAAATGTTCTTTGGGGCTGAGTGGAGGAATCCTCTTGGGCAAACAGATGTTAACTCAAAGCAGTAGTATTTTTTCCCTTACAAACTAATCTTCATGAAAATGATGTTTCCTCCTTCTGCAGCGATTAACATACCAAGTGGCATGCTTCTGTAAGCCCATGCCAATGAGGACCTTCAGGCTTGTAAGCATAACATAGGTCATTGCTGAAAAAAGCAGAATCCAGAAAAGCCTCCATGGAAGGGGATTGTTAGGAAGGTTTGCAGAATATACTGGAGTGAGAACTCGTATAACCTAAGAACAAAAAAGTGCACAGATGATGAATCGGCAAACTAAAAAACAGAAAAACCAAATGGACATTTAAAATCTCATATGCTTACCACGCATGCTGGGGCAAGGGGGACAAAAGTCAGATTTTTCTTTGCGCCCTCAGTTTGCATATTTAGAGTCTACAGAATGGAACAGTCAAATGTCAGGCATATATTCTTTGGAGAGCTCCATCAAAGAAAAGGAATAAAATGTAAGCGCAATTTGATTGTCATAATACGAAAGTTTTACATCACTCTTATCAAAGTAATAAGTATCTCTATCAAGTATCAGGTAAAGACCAAATTTGTTTTAGAGAAATTGAACCATATTGCCGCAACCAAATAGCATATCTACCTCTTCCCATCAAAGCATATATTTCCAGCAAAGGATCTCAAAAGACATTTATGGTAGAATCATGGAGTCTTTGTGCACTAGGTTGTGTTGCTCATAAATTCACTCAAGTTTTCAGCTTTAAGTTGCGATTTGAATGAAAATATATCAAAATGGTCCAGTTTTCCACACCTTAGTAGTAAACAACCAGCATGCTGTACAAATAATATCCGCAAACATGAAATCAGATGATATTACCTGTTTACAAAGATCTTCAAGGAACTCAGAGTATGCAATTGGCTTAATGTCATTGAATTTAGCAATGAATGAATGCTTGATAATATCAATAACCATTTCACATACATAAACCAAGAGGATATTCTGCACCATTCAAAATATGAGTCAGGAACAGGATTAACAAAACTTCTTCATAAATATTATGAGCTAAAATATTTCTAAACTTACAATGAGAAAACTTTGAAACCAAGGACCCTCTGCCTCCAGAATATTTTGAGCCAAGACGAATAAGATAAATGATGAAATGTGGAATCTCTCTACGGAATCTGCTTGTCGCCGTAAGTAAATGGAGGAAATAAAATATGGTAAGAGGTTAAAGGAAAAATGAAAAAAAAAAAAAGTTTTAAATAATGCAATTGTCAAATGCAGAACAAATATCTTAACTCTTGCTCATTTTAATAAAAAAGAATAGGATAAAGAATAATCAGGAGCTAAGAATAGATGAACATACATTGTATAGAAATTTACACTAACATAACTTTTACAAAATTAATTTACCAACGAGCTATTTGGTCTAGGGGATGGGGGCTATACAATCCTCCTAACAGAGGCCAAAAAAAATGGTGGGGATGCTTTTTACTTTCATTTTAACTTCCCTTCTCTCCAAATTTCTGAACCAAACACAAGCTTTTATTAAAATCCCTCTCCTCACCGCCCACCCAACAGTAAAATAAATTGCAAATCCTACATACAAATAATATTAATTTTAATATATAAAGTAGAGCAAATCCCAAGAAAATAACAAAAAAAAATCATAGTCATTGCTATTGCAGAAAATTGCAAAGAAAAACAGGAGCGGAAAAAATACTGAGGTTGATGGGTGTAAGTTACAGAGACGAGATTTTTATAACTATAAAATATCCATTATAATTTTTAGTAACCAATCGGATGCCTTAAAGTTATGGCTTTTAATAAAATAGTTGAATTTCTATAATTTGTAAAAGTGTTTGTTATACCACATTTTAAAGAAATTCATACATTTTTCCCACGGCCAAGTATGACTTTAAACCTGCTAGTGTAAACATTTCAATGAGGTTATAGTGTAGCAAATGCTAATCCTTGTCTAAATTCAAACTAAAAGGAACTCAAAAGACAGACAAACAAGTTTATGCACATACCATGTTTGGTGCAGGGGAATCACAACTAATTCTTTATTGTGCAAAAGATTTAAAAGGCATATCCAATTCTCTAGCCGCTAGGTAGTATCAAATGATTCCATATACCTCAAATAAAAATTATATGGAGCAAAGTAAAAGGGAAAATGTGTTTTTAGTCCGTATACTTTCTGACAAAACTTGGTTTGATCCCTATACTTTCAAATAGATGAATTAATCCTCAAAATTTAGAAAAATGTGACTTTAATCCCTCTTCCAACTTTGTGGCTGTAAACAACTACCCTGTAAATGCTAAATTTAAGTATTAAGAACTCATTTCGCATATTTTTAAAAGACAGAGGACAACTTCATTGATTTGGTAAAAAATATATGGACTAACACATATCTCCTAAAATTAAAGTTCATTCCTGTGTTCAAATTTTTGTTTTAATTCGAAAGAAATTGGACTCTTGTTTGATTAATAAAATATCCATATCAATTGAATCAAACTATTAAAAGCAAAAGCTTTTTCCTTAACATATTAATGTGGCACAGGGGTAAGGTGCCAAAGAAGGCAAAAAAGGGATACAAGTACACCCTATAGATTGAAATACAACCGTTCAAAATAAAAACCACTCACTTTAAAATTCAATCATCAAAACAATTTTACTTGGTTGACACCATAAAGTGAGGCATATAACCCTAAACCAACCAACTATTGTCAAAACTCGCATGAATAATGTTCTGAAAATGAGACCGTAAGGGCTGTTTCCACATTTGAATGAAGTAACCAACAGCATACCAAGTAAGCTGGAATCCAGGAAAAAAAACATTATAGGAAAGAGAACTTACCAAAGTAAACTAAACTGTGAACATTATCCATGCTGTACCGCTTAAACACATTGCTTTTGATCTCAGCAAAATTATTTGACACCAGCAATGCCAACAGAGCGTTGTTGTGAGCAACTATACAGGTTGACAAAGTGATTGCCTGAGCTAGTAAGATAAAAGAATGAACAAGTAAAACCAGTCAAGGAATCAAATTGCAGACCGTGTTATTTGTTAATTTGCCTTCGCAGAAGAAAAAAGTTAACCAAACAACTGGGGTAAAAAACAAAGATGAAGGATATTTGAAGCAACCACAGCTAAAGCTTGGTCAGAAACAAATCTCCAAATCCAGAATCTAGTGCTTTCAAGGGGGCAATTCGCAAGTCCTTCAGCAGTAAGAAACAATGTTTGCAACACATCCCCATTAAAACTTTGACATAGTTTATCAAATATCTGCAAGAAGTTGGAAGATCAGTTACAAATTAACAGTATAAGTAACATTTTGAGAATTATGATTCACAACACTTATGCAATCAATAGGGCACTAAAAAGAAAATGCTATAACATTATGTTTAAAGAAGGCTACTGAATATCCATATGCATGTTTCAAAAAGCTATTACAAAATGATTTCACAGCATCTTCATCACATTTTCATTATCTCATCTAGACCAATACAACTCTGATATTTAAGGAGAGAGTAAAATTTTCAAATACAGCAATATTTTATCTCATCTGATGTCAGAGTTTCACGGTTTACAAATTAATTACAAAGCAAAATTTTATCATTCCATATTCTTTGAAATTCCTTTACTTTGTCAGCATATGATCTTGCTTCCACAAACCTTTTATAATATATGATATAAATATAAATAAAACTCAACTAGAATGAACTGAGATTTTTACACTTTCATCCAATCATGGATTGCTGCATATGGTAAAGATTATTTACTTCTGAAATAATTACTTTAAAGGTCATATCCTATCTAGGGTGGTTTTCAATTAGTTGACCGTCTAAAAATTATATCCTAATAATGAATCAAAATTAAATTCAATAACACATAAATATTAACGTTGGTTGATATCTGGCAGTTTGGAGAGCTATTTATTCACCATAATCCAGACTAATAAATTTATGCTCACCTCTAAAACATTGTAGACCACGTACAACTTTATTGTTCCTTGACCACGGATCATATGATATATTAGACTGATATCTGTTGCAGCACATTTGAAAAGATAAATAAAACAAAATTAGTATAATACTAAACTTGAACAATACAAAAAAGACACGGTATTACATATACTCATGGAAGCAGAAACCACTTTACCTGTTCGCTGCAAAAGAACCACTCCACAGGTCAGAATAAGAAAACATCCAAAATCTGAAATTTCCATTGTTGACAACCTCTTAAACTGCCTGTCATACGCATGATTAGTCCATATTGTAATACTACGTAAACCGTGATATACTTGCACAAATTTTAAAACATGTGTTGGACTAAAAAAGATAGTACAAAGTCAAAGCACCAGAACATGTAGATTCTGTATTAGGGAGAGATTGGTCTAACTTGTTCAGCTAACTTCGAATCAGGGACTAACAGAACCCAAAAACAAATTAGCAACTAAGACCTATATCACATAGAATGTCAACTGAACCTATTGCTAATTTGAAAGGGTGTGGTTCACGTAAAATCACTTTGTTCTATCATTCAAGGATTTATGACGATATCTGAAGAACCCTAAGATTGTAGTGCTATATGAATACTGCTTGTGCTTAAATCACAATCTAAACTAAGGAAACAGGTGTTGTAAGATTAATCGATCACGTATTCTCCACATGCATGCCCAACTAAAATTTTAGTACAAGGGGAGAAATTAAGGAAATGTGACTAACCTTGTCTTTAGAAGCCTCCAAATGGTCATCATGATCCTTGCTGGCATAACAGTTAATAATGAAAGAAATGAATCGAAGCAGACAAAGAAGCCAACATCTATAAGCTGCAATTGCGTTCCACGTTCAAGATACAAAACAAATGTAGAATGCCTTAATAGAAATATATAACTATAGGTTGGCTACTATAAATTAGGTTTAGTTTTACTTTTCTTTCCCCAAAAATATGTGAACTTATACTGGTTATTTTGAAAGTAAATACAAGCAGGTCAACCTGGAGTAGATATCCATAGATAACCTCACAAAAATATAACCAGAGTTCTTTTTATTTCTTTCTCTTTTTTGATAAAGAAAGGAAGTATACCAATTCACATCTCCAGGGCAGGCGGAAGATAGTATCATAAACTCTTTCTCGTTCTTTTTCATTCCCAAGAGTTGTTGTGCTCCGTAAAGAATTTCCATTGTACATTTCCTCCAAAAAGTATGTTACAGGAGACTTTTCCACTGAAAACACGTCTGACATCAAAACACACCACCGCAAGGTTAATTTGGCGGAAAAGAAGAAAAACATGGCACAGGTAAAAAAGATGACAGGGTGAGAAAATCAGGCAACATATCACCTCAGGTAAAAAGAACTACACAAAACCGTTTACCCAGTTCTCATTCACAAATTAGCAGCTGGAGCCTAATAAGGAAAAAGGTGAAACTTTCTTGACTAAACTGCTCATCTTTTTTCACTATCAGGCAAGCTTTCAAAAAACTGTCCGGCACTGCAATTTCAGCTATAATATTAATGTGTTTTTAGATCTCCGGAATTGCAAATGTTGTCACATTTGTCTGGAATTTTCTATACTGTTAAATTTTTTAGGGTCTCTATCACTGGAACTGTGGCCGCATTTGTCCTTAATTTTCTACAATGTCAGAGATTACAACAAAGCGCAACTTAAAACCTTAATGTATGAATTATTCAGTCAACGTTTGCAGTATCCGATTAGCCATGCCACCAATTCCATAACAAGTGGGGACACAGAACCAACCCCACGTCTATTTTTCCAGCCATTTCCCCTTCGAAGCCGATGCATAATTTTGTTGCAACACATATGGTAGCATTTTTTATAGTGTAAATTTTTCGAAAAATCATCGCAATTATAATCATGAGATGCATGCAGAGCAAGGACCATTGTACCACTCACAATTCGGATCTTCCGCCATGATACGCTTCCAGTCCAACGACTCCACGGTCTCCAATTTCGTAGCCACATTCCTATCCGGCTCGTTCGTCGGTTTCTCCACCGGACTCGCCTTCACACCACCCTCCTCCTTCTCATCGCGCACCACCGGAGCCGCCAAATCATCGGAACTCCCACAACTCACGTTCCTCTGCCTCAATTTCCCAAAATTAAACCCCTCGATACCACCGCGCACCGCCGCCGTCGGAACCTCGCTCTCCGCCTCACGCGCCTCCACAACCGCGCACACACTCGCCTCACGCACCTCCTCGTAAACGACGCTCCCTCCGCCAGCGCAGTACCTATCCGCGTCGAGCTCGATTCCGTTGCAGGCTCCTCCATTTTCCAGAGGCGTCATATGCGGATCGACGGAATCCGCAGCATCAAGAAGCTTCTTCTTGCGCTTGGAGGCGCGGTGCCTGCGCTTTCTGCGGGCGTGTTCGCTCGGATCCGATTCGCCATCGACACTGAGAACATCGAAGGAAATTTTTCTGGTGCCGTTTCGCAGCGCCATGGCAGAACGAAACGGAATTCGCAAATCGATGATTGCGAACGACGAAAATGGTTATTGTTTCTCTACATGTCAGGACTTGGCTGGTGAAATTGCGTGGCGCAATTGAAATTGAATCGTCTCTGAAAAAAGTGCAAAGCAGTGTCTTTGGTTGTTTCTTGCAGTACTCCAGCTTTTGTTCGCGCTCTCTTCTCACTGCACCACTGCTTCTTTTATTCATCACCCTATCACACTGGCAGTTAATGTTTTCCATCACAAATCTATTCATTTTGTTTTTATTCTATTTTAATTTTTGGTTATTTTTTTACTGTAATAACTATTATATCAACTCAATTTTTAATTCTGTTAATTATTTTTTATTACGAGACAAATGTAATAATAACGTCTCTATTTTCTATACGTTTCTCATTCAATCAATAAATTATATTCCTTACTTACACTGTAGCTTGTTCTTTTAACTAATTTTGTTTTCTTGTTATGTTAATCATTATTCTGATTAAGTAATTTATACTAATATAAAAAGAGATAAAAAAAATTGTAATTACGTTTGAATTATCTTTTTTTTACAATTTTATCCTTACTCATACTATTTTGATAATTATTTTTTTCATTAAAATGTTTCCTTTTTTTATTTTGGTAACTATCTTTTAACACATACAGGATGTGTTTCTTCTAGTAACAACTAGTAAAAATAACAACAAAGAGATACTATTCCTTATATTTATTTTGATGAGATACCAAGTTGGTAAGTGATTCTGATGCGCTTGTACCATTTTATTCTTTTAATTACTTTTATGTTATTTTATTATTTTTTTAATACTAAAATATAAAGAAGATCGGATAAATGATTTTTTAATGCATATATATGTTATTGTATAATTTTACCCTTTTTTTTATCATACCAATTATTATTTTAATTACTTAAAAGATATAAAAAGAATATTATTTTGGTGTAAACATTTTTTTCCAATTCATATTGTTTTAAACATATAGTATTTTTTAACCGTTTTTATATTTTTATGATAATTAATATTTTAAGTACATGTGAAATTATAGTAGTAATAGTAATAATAATAATAATAATAATAATAATAATTACTTAAACAATATAATACTTTTTAAAAAAAGGTGGTTATAAATTTTTTTTATATCATAACTAGATTATTTGTTACGAACTCAATTGTTGTATAACTTTGGGAAACTTTTTCCTCAAAAGGAAAAAAAAAACAAAAAGGTAAATTTGATTATACTATAAACTCTAATGTTTCACCCATATTTACTTTAAACAGTCCCACATAATTAAGGTGGCCCAAAGTGTTAATGATAAAAACTTAGTTTGCAAAACAGATTATAGAACCCTAATAAATTGTTTTAACTCTTCAGTGATAAGAATGAGATATACTGTTTCAATTGACAAAAGATTGACCATCTTAAATAATTGCTCTAAGAATGGAAAAAAAAATTATTAGGTTGTCAAAGAATTCTTTTATTGTTATTTTTTAATACATATTCATATCATTTTCAAATATTTTGAACTTTTTAATCAGTGTTGTGTAAACATTGTATATATATTATCAATCTTTATTGTTACTTTTTAATTTAATTTTAATCATAATTTCGTGGATTCAGTTACATATACTTATTGTTTTCCACTAATTTTTTATGACGAGATTTTCTACTAATATCAATTAAAATTTTTATTAATATTGATAAAAATATTTTTTGTTAATATTAACAAAATTATTTTTTGATTAACATTGCTAAATATTGATTGATATTTGTTAGATTTTCTTGAAGAGTATGGGTGAAGTTTTTTTAGTAAATATGAGGCAAATTTGTTAGAAGTTGAACTGTATATAGTTTCTATCATCCCACGTTACTAGTTATTAAGGGGATTTTTGCATTGAGTAATATTCTACTTCGTGATAATATAAATAATTTATTAAAATAAAAAATTAAAACTTAATAAATTTGATTTTTTTATCTATTTAAAACGTTTTGAAATTAAAATAAATAAATTTAAACAATTCTAATTTAATGTTCTCAAAATTTCTTAAAAATGATATTTTTTTAAATAAAGACACTTAAATATAAAAATCAACTGACAACTATTTTATTTTAAATAATAATCTCGAGTTTTAATCCTGAATTTACAAGTATATCAAATATTTAATAGAGTTATTCACTGTCTTATTTCATTCAAACAGAATTGCCAAAGTTACTTTTAAGTGTTTTTAATAACTATAGAAGTCGTTTTTTATGTTAATTGTAGCATTTACTTTTAATAAATGTACGGGTAAGTGTCCAATTCAAACATTTCACGGGTAGAGAAAAATTTTAAAGTTTTATTTCCAAAATTTAATAATATATATATATATATATATATATATATATATATATATTTAAATAATTTGACTCTTTTACTAGATACATTATTTTAACTGAAACGAACAAAGTAATTAATAAAAAAAACTTAATTAGAAAGAAGAACACCACCCAATCAAACAAAAATTAAATGGATAAAAGGAAGTGGAATAGAGATAATAATTTAAGCTATAACAATAAATTTCTGAGTAACAGATATTGTTGTTACAAAATTAGTAATAGAGTGTTTTTAGTTTTTTTTTTCTTTTCACTTAATATATTTTTAAATTAATCTTCTCTCAATCAAGTTGTTCATTTCATATTAAGGTGAAAGTAACTATCCATAAATAACTAATATTTTTTTAACTGTATTAAGACAATAAACTTTATGGGATTATTTTTAGCATTTTATTGATATTTATTTTGTAAAAACACAAAAAATGTTTGATAAGACCAATCAATTAACCATTAGTTTATAAACCGTTAGTTTATTTAATTAGTTTAAAAGTTAATTTGACCGGTACAAAAGTGTTTGATAAAATATTTATAATTTATTTTAAGAGGTTTTAAGTTGTAAATTACAAACTACTTTAAATGTCATAATTAATAATTTATTTAATTTATTTTATAATTTTTTATTGTCTATTTCTTTTATCTAATATTATATATTTTTATTTTAGAGAAATAATTAATTATTGTATTATTTTTAGTATTTGTTGAGTTACTTTTTAAACATTTCTATAATTTAAATTGAAAAATTTAACCTTTCACATAGAAGTAACCTACATTTTCTTATATGATGATATATGAAAATTAAAAAAAAAAGTTAATGTAACAATGATTTAAATTAATAAATAGCAATAGTTTCTAAAAATAAATAAAACTAAATGTTATTAATAATTTTAGATAAAATAACTTGCTAAAAAAAATATACAAGTTTTAAAAATAAATAAATAATTAAATTTTTAATAAAAAATCAATTATTTGAAAAAATCTAAAATTATAATTACATAATAATATGTTTTTGTTTAAAAAACAAAAGAATCATTTATATAGTAGTTATCTCATTTACATTTATCCATCAGTTAATTATACTAAAATTATACTAAAACTTATAATGATTAACTTATTATCTAAGGATTAAGAGCCTCTGCAAGGACGGGTATACAGTACAGAAAAGTAAAAAAAAATTAAAAATAAAAAAATAAAATAATATATATAAACAAAAATCGAGACAAAACAAACCAACTATCTTTCTCTGCAACTTTGTAAAAATTTACCGAAAAAGTTTATTAAAATAATATTATACTTTTTATAATCAATTATTATTAATTTATTTATATATTATTATCATAAAACAAATATAATAAATTATATGGTATAATATACTAAAAATATTCAAATATAAATTATTATTATAAATAATAATGAAATTATAAATTAATAATAAAGTATTAATAAAAATAAAAATGATAATAATAAATTTAGAAAATAATAATAATAAATTATAATTTATTATTTAATTTATAACATTCTTTTACAATTACACTTATCACAATAAAATTAAAATTAATAATAATAAAAAATAAAAAAGTATAATTATAATAATAAAAAAATTAAAATTATAATAATAATCAAAATAAATTAATTTTAATTATAATTTAATCTATTAAAAAAATATTATATCAACTATATCTATCACGTCACTTATAAAGTCTTAAAAAAAAACCTTTTATCTATACGTTGATCTTAACAACCTATTTTTCAATATATATATATATGTTTTTCTCTCAAATCTACTTCTACTTCCTCAATTTCACTCCATATGGAACAAATAAAAATCTCTTAGAAACTCATTATTCTACTAATTTATTCTACACACAATACTAAAACAATTGATATTTTTTATCTATCATTTTAATATTATGTGTCCTATTTTAACTATTATTATAATTATTATTTATCTTTTCCAAATGTTATCTATATTTTCTAAATCACTTACATAATCATACAATACACTATATCACTAATTTATCTGTATGTTGGACAACTAAGTGTAAGTCTGAGCTACTCAATTCTTTTGGTTGGCGTCTCGCGTTTCGCAGCTTATCGGTTTTCAACAAGCACTTAACCTGTATGTCCCTCTAACCCCTCTCTCACCTTATTTCGCTGTCCCAAATCTTTCATAATCCAATTTGGGCATTTTGGTTATCTCAATCTCCAATTCCAATAAATTCTCACATTTCACAATCACATTTATTCACAGTCTAGATTCTCAAGTCAATGTACTTCTACTAATGGATCTAACATTATGACTAAACCAAAATCCTTGAGGCAATATTCTCAATATAGCCATTTCTACCAGCTGGTTTTCCTGTTCTAGGTGAATTCTGCTTAACTGTGGCGTTTTTTGTTCAGACATTGCAAATAATGGTGTTAAGCTTCAACCTTAATTTGATACCATATACAATTACGGGATAACTGCAAATAAAGTCCATGGATTGATGACATTGTTTCAGCTACCAGATAATAGGAATTCGAATACAAGGATTCAAATTCAAAACCGCACTTTCTCGTGAATTATGTGGTGATGAACCCTAATTCGTTCAATTGAAAAGCATATCTCTGTTTCCTTCATCGTATTTTTAGACGCTAATCTTTTTTCATCTTCCCAAAACTCAGAGTAAGTTTTGAAACTCGCTTTCCTAAATCCTTGGGGGTTAGGACCTCAACTTTGAATCCATGCAAATGGGAAAGAAAAGAGAGCTTGATCATCTCATGTGCCTGTTGCTTTGGCATTCATTCATTAGAGTCATTGTCATTGGCCCTATGCAAGGGGGAGGGGGATGAAACTACTCTTGTTTTGATAGGAACATGTCAGGATTCAGATAATTTAAAACAGTCCAAGTTAGCAACCTGAATTTACACTTGTTTTTTTTTGTGCTGTGCATTTTCTGTCTTCTAACTCTCTGAATAATTTCTGAGGCTGAGAATGAGATAACCTGTTCCTGTTTGTGTGACTTTAGATAAGATTGCTCTTGGAATGTACTGCTATGATGACTATCAATGTTGAATGTATGACAGGGTCAGGTAGAGAGAGACATGGTACTTTCTTCTACACAGCCACTTTTTTCTTTTGGATTGATTTCTGATGTCCAATATGCTGATATTCCTGATGGCCGTTCATTCCTTGGTGTTCCACGCTATTATAGGCACAGTATTCTTGTGTTGCAGAGAGCAGTTAAAGAATGGAACACTCATCAGAAGCATAAGTTTGTGATTAATTTTGGAGATATTGTTGATGGGTTTTGTCCCAAAGATCAATCTCTTGGTGCTGTACAGAAAGTTGTGGACGAATTTGAGATGTTCAGGGGGGGACCTGTGTATCATATGATTGGCAATCACTGCCTATACAATCTCCCTCGCAGCAAGTTACTTCCATTATTGAAGATCCATACTCTTGATGGCCGTGCATACTATGATTTCTCACCAGTGCCTGAATATAGGTTTGTAGTTCTGGATGGTTATGACATCAGTGCCATTGGTTGGCCTCAAGATCATCCAAAAACATTGGAGGCCTTGAAAATCCTAGGGGAGAAGAACCCAAATGAAAATAAAAATAGTCCAACAGGTATGGAGGGGCTTGAAAGAAGGTTTCTCATGTTCAATGGAGCCATTGGAAATGAACAGATGGAATGGTTGGATGGTGTTCTCCTGGAGGCAACAAAAAAGAAGCAGAAGGTGATTGTTTGTTGCCATCTGCCTTTAGATCCTGGTGCAGGAAGTGAGAAGGGACTGGTGTGGAATTATGATGAAGTAATGAATTTGATACATAGATACAACTGTGTTAAGGTATGTCTTGCTGGACATTATCATAAAGGAGGGTACTGTATTGATTCTCATGGGATACACCACAGAATTCTTGAAGCTGCTTTGGAATGTCCTCCTGCTACAAATGCATTTGGAAGCATTGAGGTCTATGATGACCGGATATCTCTTGTGGGAACTGACAGAATGAAAAGTACAGACATGCATTTTTATCCTACAAGTTAGTTTCTATGACTTCATGTTTTGATGCCTTGGAAGAAGAATGATTCTAAATCATCCTTCAACATCTTTTAGTTGGTCCTTCTTCTATTCTATGTTTACTTCTTTGCTTTATACTTTCTTTATGAAGAACTAAGATTCCTAAGAAGATATAACATTACTATTGGAAGAATACATATTATCTTCTATTAATCATTGATACAGTACCTATGATCTTGCTCTATTCTACCCAAAAGAAGTTTCAATTTGAAGTAACTTAGTTGAGCTGGTATACTTCAACATGTTCCTTTCTTTTGAGAGAGGCAAGGATGCAGCAGCATTACTAAAACATGCTTTACATGTGGATTGTGATTGATTTTATAAAACTATTGTGTGCCTTTGCTTCATTTCCCATCTCTCTTATCTTCAACTTCTTTTTCCATTTATATATTATTTTCAACTACATTTTTACTCGCATGAAACAATTTTGCATATTATTTTCACTAAGAAATAACATTAATATTTCACTGTAAGCTTAGTATAAAAAGTAAGTTATTAACATTTCACTAAAAATAGTCTTAATTACTAAACTATATGTAAGGGTACAATTAGAAACTATATATAAAGGTATAATTAAAAAAATTGCATAAATACGTATTGAATTTTTAAAACAATCAAAATTTTGAACACTAAAAGAAAAAACTAAGAACCCGAAGGTATCAGGCATTTTGTGGTTTTCAAATGCAATTATTTAAAAAAATTGTGTTTTACTACTTGATGCTAAAATAATTTTTAAGACTATATATATATATATATATATGGATCACACGGATCTATATGATCAAGATATTTTATATTATCACATGGATCACACGGATCTATATACTTGTATTAAGTATCCTTTAACATATATTTAACCCCTAACACATTTAACACCTGAGATATGCAAGGTAGACTACATAAACATATATAATTACTTAGACCTAAACATGTGTGTTAAAGTTGAGGAATGTTTATTATTACAATATGGATCTTTGTATTTATATCCATAAACAACCATGTCTAGTATTGTTTCATATTTGTAACTTTTATATATATATATATATATATATATATATATATATATATATATA
>Ga0209700_100603_pt1 | contig 69557 bp, 25 predicted proteins | sample SiratroredBW_FD_187528 | JGI IMG/M metagenome (GOLD analysis project Ga0209700, IMG submission 187528) | Root nodule microbial communities of legume samples collected from California, USA - Siratro red BW (SPAdes) (version 2) | ecosystem: Host-associated > Plants > Roots > Nodule | place: USA... | reverse complement strand
AAAAAAAAAAAAAAAAAAAAAAGAGTAAAAAAGGAGGTAAGTTGACAGGAAAATAAAAACACAGTGCAGATTTTTTTTTTTAATTTTAAAATAGGGATAATGATATTATCATTATTATCATTCCTATATTTATTACAAATGTTATTTTTATTAATTACTAAAAAAATGAAACTACATAGTAAAAGAACATAATTTACTCAACTTATATATATTATTAACCACTGATAAAAATACTCACTTTCAAAACAATAGAAAATAGTTAGAAAATTTAGAAATGCTTTTGAAACACTTCTAAAATATGCAATAGCACAGATAATGAAAGATAATGAAAGTATGCTAGTTTATTTCACTTCAATTAAGTTACGTTTAGTTATTCTTGTGTGTTTTTCAAAAGGATTATATTATAATATAGAAGATTACTTCTTTCACTTTCACTTTCAAAAGGATTATATTGTAAAAGGTTAATAATATTTATTCATTTTACTTCTCACGAGACAAATTAGTAAGAATTTTTGTAATAATAAGTTATACTTTTCACAAGTTTTTACAATTGTTACTATTAATTATAGTAAAGAAATACGCGTTAATTAAATTTATAGTAATAACTCTCTAAGAGAGATATAAAAAAGTAAACACTTATTTTTTTAAAGAATTTCACAAAAGTAAAAGATTTGTAAGGAAAATAGATAATTTTTTTATCTATTAAATGATCTAAAAACTTAGCATGATAAAGAAGTAATTCAACATGAACACCATGTTATATTATTCTACATAAGAACGTTAGTTGTTTCGATATGGTGAAGCTTCTATTTTATGTGTTAAAGCTTTATTAAAATTGGTATGTATAAACAAGTTTGGGCACAAAAAAGCTTACAATTTTTATTGTAGATAAGTTTTATCGGAAGAGGTCAGGAATTGATGCAGATGAAATACCACTTTTTTCATCCTCATTAAACCTATGAAATTTCAAAACATTTAAAAAGTTAAAACAAGATAAAAGGTTTATAAAACTAAAAAATTTAAAACCTATCTTCTTATAATCACCTTCATACTGATACAATCTGCTTGAAAACGGATAAAAATTAACTCTTAGAAAGCTAAAAAGAAGATAGATTTTTTTTAAGAGATCATAATATTTATAAAATAAATAACTAAATTTTTTAAAATTTTATTTTATATTCTTATACATAACTTAGAGTTTAACCTTTAAATAAATAACTAAAATAATTAAAATTCTATTTTGTATACTTAAATATAACTTACCATTTTAATCTTTATTTTTGTAACCATTCTCTACTAAAGAGAAAATGACGTCATACTATTTGAAACTATAAATCTGTAACTTTTTTTTAAATGTATAATCTATAATTTTTATAATCTTTAGTAAATTTTAACTTATTATTAAAATATATCAAGTTATTTTAAAAGTAAGTGTCATTGTTTACTCTTAAGTTTAATTTTTTAATTTAATGCTTTTAAAATTAACTCACCTTTAATCTTTAACTAAAAATAAAATAAAAGTTTAAGATTAAAAATTTAAAACAATTTTAAAATAACTTAATTACTCCACTTACAAAATGGTTTGAAAATATATTAATATATACTTATCCCGACTCTCTTAAAAAACATATATCTCTTGCTGCTAGATCAACACAACAGTTAACAACAGAAAAGAAAAGAAAAGAAAAGAAAAAGAAGTAACAAGAGAATAGGTTCTGTGTTTCATGGTTCTGCCCCATTTCCATTGCTGTATTTTTTCAGTTTTTACCATCATCATGTGCTGCATGATGTTAGAGAAATGATGATTTTCGTGTAAGATAAAAGGCCATTGACACTTTTTGACTTTGTTGCCTATTACCTATTGCCTATTGGGCATGGAGAGTTCAGGTTGAGTCTCGGAGTTGGAACAGATAATTGCATTGACAAAATTACATCTGCAAGCTGCCCAATTCCACCTTTGAATGAGTGCTTCTCCAATAACTTCCCTTCCAATGATGCTCAAGATCCTCAACATGCTATTGCTACTCCTCCTTATCCTACCTTCCATGCATGTTAAATCAACCCTACTTTTCTTCTTCCTTCATAATTAATATTAATATCAATGCCATCATATAAATAATCTTAATATAACTAATAGCTTCTTTTTGTTTCCACTAGACTAAGCCAACTTTCTACACTGTTTTTCACCTTCACTCTAGCAGTAACATGTTGTTTACTGCTGTAAATGAAGTAAACCCACTTCAATGCTTTGACCTCAGAAATTAAAGGGTTAGTTTAGTTTTACAGCAATCATTAAAAGTAAAACTAAATGACTCATTTGTTGTTTAAATGCTTGGAATGTTAATTTAGTTTTAAAAAAATTAAAATACTTATTTTAATCACTAAAAATATAAAATGTCCTCTAAATCAGGTTTTGGGTAGTTTTTTAAAGAGTGAAATATTTAATTAAGTTTCCAGAATGGTAGAAAGTCTTAAAATTTACATGTTATGATTAATTTTTAAAATTATTATATTATTAAAATATAATTTTAAAAACTTAAAAAGTATTTTATCATTAAATTGTTATATATGTGAAGATTAAATTGAATTTTTTATTTTTTTAAGAGTAAAAATGACTTATTTACCTTCAAAGCTATTAATTTCTAGAAATTATTAACGGTCATTTTCACATTAAAAAAGGGAAAATAATTGCACGAGGGCAGCTGTAGTAAAGAACAGTGAAGGTAACCCTGATGGTATTTCCACATTAATTCTTTAACACCAAAAAAAAAATGTCATATCACATTCACATGTGTACATAAATACTTGACTAGATATAAAGAAATAATGAATAAATATTTATATAAAAAAGCAAAATGCCATCAACTGTGAAACGTTCTCCTCTTCCCTTTTTCTCTCCCTAGAAAAGATAAATCATCTGACACAGAAACACACTCTCTTTCTCCTCCTTAAAAAACACCCAAAAACAATGGCGCTTCTGTCTTCATTCTTTCAAGCATAGAAAGAGAAAAGTAACAGTAGTAGCACGACCACAGTCGCTGCGCCGAAACTGCTACCCATTTTCCATTAACTTGGAAAAACAAAACCCGACCCGTTTTTTTTTTTTCCTTTTTTTTAATCTCTAAAAGGAGGTGTGTTACACACTGTTTTCTTGTCCGCTCCGTCAAAAAGGAACAAGTACCTACGCTTGTAACTGTGGTCGTTTTCAGTTGCAAGTTTGGTTCAGTTTTTTATCTGCTGTAGAGAGCGTGCTTGTGTTGATTCAGAGTCCATCTTGTGCTTTTTTTTTTTCCCGGCTTTGCCTGAGATCCGTTACCCTTTGGGATTTGTAGCTCCTTTCGCTGAGATCTGTTTGCTTTTGGAGTTTCTTTGCTTGTTTGGTTTCTGGGTTGTGCTTGGTTTTCCGAGTTGTTACGGATTTTGTTGGTGATATATAAAGAAAAGAAAAAAGATACTGGTGGGTTACTTGCTCTTGGTGCTTCAAGCGGTGTAGGATGAAGTGTTTGGTTGAAGATTGGAACTTGGGGTGGTGGGGGTTGAAGAGGATTGGAATCGAATGAAGGGTAGGAGTAGAATAAGTGCGTATTGTAGTGAGACTGGTATTGGATGAGGATTGAAAAAGGTGGGGATTTCTGAGTTTATTAGCATGTCTCTTTGATGGTTGAAGGAATTTTGTGTCTTGGGTGCTTGAGTCTTGTTTAGATTCAAATTTGTTTTGGTTGGTGAAGGAGTAAAGGTAAAAGAAAAATGGTATTGTGGAGTAGGAAAGAAGAAAAAAAAGGGATTGTTGTTTGGTTTGGGGTGAAGGTTGTGGGAATTTTATTGCTGCTAAATTGGTCTACTTAAGAGTGTGCTTAAAATCATTGATTTTGGGACTGGGTCTAAGGTTTGAAATTGCTGAAACTTTACTGAAATGAAACTTTCATCAGCAGGTTTTAGTCCTCCACCTCAGGAAGGTACGTGTAGTCTTGTTATATGTTTTTCTTCCATTTCCTCCCTGTTTGTATTCTCCATTTCTATTTTTGGGGGAGCTAGTTGTTTCTTCCTCATTCTTATGGGATTTGTGTTCAATACATACAGTTTTATGTCTAACATGGTGGTGGGACTCCTTGATTTTTTTTAAGGTGGTGATTTGGAAAATTTACCCCTTGTAGCTACAGTTTATCTTCTTTCTGATGTAGCTAAGAGATCAGAGAAGGAATTCCCGTTTAATTTGCTGAGCAACCTCCACTTTTCTTTTGATATTTTGAGATCTTGCCTCTGTCAACAACGTGCCAAAATCCATTTTGTCCTTTGAGGCATTTAGGGGGCAGTTATTAACTTTAACTACCATATTCATGACGTTGGGATGGGTTTTTGCAGGAGAAAAGCGAGTTCTAGATTCAGAACTTTGGCATGCATGTGCTGGTCCACTTGTTTCTTTACCAGCTGTTGGAAGCCGTGTAGTATATTTTCCACAAGGTCACAGTGAACAGGTCAGTTGGATTATAGCATGCACGGAGAAATCCTTATGGGTGTTATCTAGATTTTCTGTTACTATGGTATGTTAAAGTAATAAAACGAATTGGTTCTTTTGCCTTGTCGTTTTGGTCTGTATGACCCTTTAGGCTGCAAATCTAAGGGCTGGGTTACTTCTAGACTTTCATAACAAAACTGGCTTTAGTCTTTCAGTATAGTGACTCTTTTGTATACTAATGCTTAACTCACTCTTGAGCATAATTCTTTAGTCTTAAACTATTGCAGTTTAATGAATCAGCTCTTAGAAATTAGAAATATAATATCTTCACCAACTACCCTGAGACTATCAGCACCTTTATAACATCTATGTTCTTTTTCTGCATAAGCTACATGCATAACGAGTATCAGAATTTTTCTGCTTAGGTTGCTGTGTCTACCAACAGGGAAGTGGATGGCCATATACCCAATTATCCAAGCTTACCACCACAGCTTATTTGTCAACTTCATAATGTGACTATGCATGTAATGCTTATTTATTTATTTATTTATTTGTTCTTTTTACAGTAATAATCTTATTTATACTGGTTTCCTTGTTTTAAAATTCTCCCTATGCTGATTTCTGCACTCTCTTTTTCTTTTAACTAATTTGTTCATTTCTTTTGTATTCAGGCAGATACCGAGACTGATGAAGTATACGCTCAGATGACTTTACAACCTCTGAGTCCTGTATGATTCTCTTTCCTAACTGATAACTTGTTGTGTGGGTTTTATGTTCAGATTCTAATACAATCTTTTGACCGTGACCGCGTTTTCAGCAAGAGCAGAAAGAGGCATACCTTCCAGCAGAGTTGGGCACTCCAAGTAAACAGCCAACAAACTACTTTTGCAAAATTCTGACTGCCAGTGACACCAGCACTCATGGGGGATTTTCTGTTCCTCGTAGGGCAGCTGAAAAAGTTTTTCCTCCTTTGGTAAAATATTATGGCATTATGCTCTAAAACTTTTAACCTGTTCATAAAATCTCTGAATTTTTTAACATTGTAATTTTGACATACAGGACTTTTCGCAACAGCCACCTGCTCAAGAGTTAATTGCAAGGGATTTGCATGGTAACGAATGGAAATTCAGACATATCTTCCGAGGTGGGTTGTAAAATCTGATATGTCTTGCGTCTTTTTCATCGCAAATGTAGGAGATGATTTTTTCTTTAAATACTTAATAAATTTTTACTTCAGTATGTTTCTTAGTGGATGGCTTCTGTCATATGTTTCTTGCCTGATGCCGAAAGTAAGTTCTCTTTCCATATGTAATGTTTGAATTTGGTGTTTTTTTTCTGCAGGTCAGCCCAAAAGGCATCTACTTACAACTGGATGGAGTGTCTTTGTGAGTGCTAAAAGACTTGTTGCTGGTGATTCAGTTCTGTTTATCTGGTAAGTACTTTATTGCTCCTCTCTTTCCAAGTTTTTTATCATGTCTGTTGAAATTGGCCTTTGGCAGTAATATTTGTTTGGCTGATTTGTCTCCTGAACCAAGCCATATGATTTGTATGTCATTTGGCCATTAGAAAGAATATAGGGAAATCTTTTTATTGATGTATGTTAGGAACTAAAATGAAAAGAGAAAGAAAAAGAAAGATTTTTATTAAATAGAATGAAAGAACAATAAATAGGAGAGCACTCTCCCCTCCAAGGCTTTCCCCTTCACAAAGAGTTAATGCTCAATCTACAAAGTTAACATCCTTTTCTCTTGTCTCCTTCTTCCCCTATTTATATCTAACTAACACCTCAACTAACTAACTCATTAATATTATAATTCTTAATTAATTTCTCTTCTCCTTATTTATTGATGCATTCACTTCTTCCTCCATCATAATCTTTGTTTCTCTTGCTAATCTCACTTCGTTTGTGGTTTCTCATGCTATACAAAGCGTGTGATTCTTGATTCTTGGTTTCTCGATTACCATCACACTTAAAACTGGTACTCTTTGAATCAGTTTCCCCTAACATATACTTCCATCAAAGGTGAGTAGTTCCACCTTTCTTGTCCGAGAACTTGCCTCTGCTTCAATGCATTTTGACCCACTTCCCTCAATGTTATTTTTGTCTTGCTCAGTCAAATGTGGATCACCCTCTTCATTCAATATCTTGTGAAGCAATGGTTTGAGCTCTAAACTGTTGGTTCTCTCTTTCAAGAAAATTGGAGAAGTCTCCATTTCTTTGCTGCAAGATTCCATCTCAGTTTGCTATTGTTGCTTCATGGCAGTCAATCTTTCAAAAATGTGGCACCAATTATAGAACCAAAGCATTGTCATGCCATCCATGCTCATGAATACACTGATTAATGAAATTTTCAGCCCTTGCAATCCAACCTATTTTATGCCCCACTAATGCTGGCAGCTTCCATATGACCCAAATTTTGTGCCTCCTCCATTTTTAACACTGGTTCTCCCTCGAAGATCTGGAATTTGTTGGGAACCAAGAATTGAAAAGATAAAGAAAAGAAAGATTTTTATTAAGTAGAATGAAAAGAACAAGAAACAGGAGAGCAATCTATCCTCAAAGGGTTTCCCCTTCACAAAGGGCTAATCCCAATCTACAACGTCCTTTTCTCTCATCTTTTCCTTCCCCTATTTATATCTAAATAATACATCGAGTAACTAACTTAATATTCTAACTATCTTAATTTGTGTTCGTTCTCCTTATATCCTAATAACTTGTTTCGTGTTTGTAATATTTTAATCAGTTTCTATTTGACCGAGGGATCCTTAATTGGGTTTCCATTGACATATGGCCTTCCTGATTATTACGGTGGTTCAGGATTTATGGGAGTTGTTGCTTCTTATTTCTTCTAGCTATTTGCTTTTTTATCCAGACTTGAATGATATTATGTTGAGCACAGTTACTTTTATTATTAATTATCTAATAATTGGTCTAATTAAAGTGTATTTTCTTCAACAGGAATGAAAAGAATCAATTGCTTCTTGGCATTCGGCGTGCTAATCGTCCTCAACCTGTGATGCCTTCGTCAGTCTTGTCAAGTGATAGCATGCACTTGGGGCTTCTTGCTGCTGCAGCTCATGCAGCTGCGACTAATAGCCGTTTCACTATCTTTTATAACCCACGGTACAGCTGCCATACATTTGTAGACTTTCACGTTCTGATATATTTAATTAAATTGACAATTATTTTTCTTTTGAATTCAGAGCTAGCCCATCAGAATTTGTCATACCTTTAGCAAAGTATGTTAAAGCTGTATATCATACTCGAGTTTCAGTTGGTATGCGCTTCAGGATGCTGTTTGAAACAGAAGAATCCAGTGTTCGCCGGTATGTTTTTGTAACTTACTGAAAATGATAGTAGAAATGCTTTGCTTTCTTATTTTCTACATTCTGGTAATGAAGATCAGTATGCAATATAATTTGAGAAATCATACAGGGTTTAAATTTGAAAAAATTCAATACACATAAGCTGCAATCTGTATTTGTAGAAAAATTCTTGGCTTGTTTTGAATGGCGACTATGATTTTCTCTTTTGAGGTGCTTTTAGTTGCTCATACTTTTGTATACATATAATTGGGGAGCCAAATATTCTGAGAGGCTGTGAGCTATAGAAAACATTAATCTGGTCACTGCATTTATGTCATAAATATTAGATTAATGAATTTCATTGTTTTATTCCGATAAAGAATTCAATGTGGAGCTTTATTCTAACTGTTGCTGTGCATAAGATCTTCTCTAAAGTAAGTTGAAATTCATATCTTGTTTCCAATGACATGAGATATAGGTGAATGGCATTATAAAGTATTATCCTTTATTGATATCAAATGCAGCGCACACAATTTTAATTCATTTATCTAGAGATGGAATAAATCAATTGCTTTGGCATCACTTAGCCCTTTTTATTTTTTCACTGATGGTCTATAATTTGTTACAGTGAGATGAAGTGGAAACATGAACACAAATGAATGATTATTTGACCCTCAATAAGTTGTTAAAATAAATTCTGATTGACATTAATATGGTCAGTCAGATTGTAGAGGTGGTGTTCATACATGTTTGCACTACTAATTTGTATATGTATCTTTATGTTCATGCAGATACATGGGCACAATAACTGGCATTAGTGACCTGGATTCTGTTCGGTGGCCAAATTCCCATTGGCGCTCAGTCAAGGTTTTCTAGAATTTGAGATATCTCATTTATGTTATGTAGTTATATTAGAAAGATTAACAATATCTTGCTTAGGAAACAGTTTCTGTCTCATTAATGATTGTGGAAGGGTTTTAAAAATGGTTTTGACGTGATATGCAGGTTGGCTGGGATGAATCCACAGCAGGAGAGAGGCAACCCCGGGTGTCTCTATGGGAAATTGAGCCATTAACAACATTTCCAATGTATCCATCTCCATTCCCCCTCAGGCTCAAGAGACCATGGCCTCCAGGACTGCCTTCATTCCATGGTATGCTTGCCGAATTTGAGCTGAAAATATTAATGACCTGATTTATTTTCAACTTAAAAAGCAGTTTTACACTTCTAAGGCAATTTGTGCACCAACGGATTGACTCTCCCCTATGGATCATAGCAGGCTTGAAGGATGATGATTTTGGTATAAATTCTTCACTAATGTGGCTTCGGGACACGGACAGAGGTCTTCCACCTCTTAATTTTCCGGGGATTGGTGTTAGTCCTTGGATGCAGCCAAGGGTTGATCCCTCAATGATGAATTATCAAACAGACGTGTACCAAGCTATGGCTGCCGCCGCACTTCAGGATATGTGGACTTCAGATCCTTCTAAACAACATCCTACTTCCTTACTTCAATTTCAGCAACCACAGAACTTCCTGAATAGGACTTCTACCTTAGTGCACACTCAAATCTTGCAGCAGTCTCAATCCCAGCAGTCCTTTCCAAATGGTCAAGAAATACCACATCCATCTCAATCTCAGGCTCAATCTCTAACACATTTTCAACAGCATCAGCACTCATTCAATAATCAGAATCAGAATCAGCATCATCTTCTACAGCAGCAACAGCAGCAGCAACAATCACAACAACCACAGCAGCAACAACAGCAGCAACAAGTGGTTGATCATCAACAGATTCCGAGTGCTGTCTCTACAATGTCTCAGTTTGTTTCAGCACCTCAATCTCAATCGCCACCCATGCAAGCTATCTCTTCACTGGGACATCAGCAAAGTTTTTCTGATTCAAACGGAAACCCTGTGACTAATGCTATTGTTTCTCCCCTGCATAGTATTTTGGGTTCATTTTCCCAGGATGAAACATCTCACCTTCTCAATCTTCCTAGAACCACTTGGGTTCCTGTTCAACCTTCAACTGCATGGCCGCCCTCCAAGCGTGTTGCGGTGGATCCTCTCCTTTCTTCTGGGGCATCTCAATGTGTTCTGCCTCAAGTGGAGCAGTTAGGGCAACCACAGAGTACCATGGCTCAAAATGCAATCACATTGCCACCCTTTCCTAGTAGGGAGTGTGCTATAGAAGGAAGCACTGATCCGCAAAATCATCTTTTGTTTGGAGTAAATATAGAGCCCTCATCACTGCTAATGCATAATGGGTTGTCAAGCCTTAAGGGAGTTAGCAGCAACAGCGGCCCACAAACTATACCTTTCCAATCATCTAATTACCTGAACACCACAGGCACTGATTCTTCAATGAATCCTGGAATGACGCACAATATTGGTGAAGCGGGCTTCCTGCAAACCCCAGAAAATGGAGGGCAAGGAAACCCACCGATCAAAACCTTTGTGAAGGTGAGCTTTTCCAGTGGGTGTATTTTCTTTCAAATTAAATGTTTCATTTTTTTCTCATTGCTATGCTTTTCTGATTCACAAGTGGCCAATTATTAGTCTTGATTTTTATGCCATACATATAATTTTGACAGGTTTACAAGTCGGGGTCCTTTGGTAGATCATTGGATATCACAAAATTCACCAGCTACCATGAGCTACGCAGTGAGCTTGCTCGCATGTTTGGCCTTGAAGGTGAGTTGGAGGACCCTGTGAGATCAGGCTGGCAGCTTGTATTCGTTGACCAAGAGAATGATGTTCTTCTCCTCGGTGATGGCCCATGGCCGTAAGTATTCTTGGTTTCTTTTCTTTCTAAATGAAATCCCATGGCACTTCAGAATATCTGCTTAGACAATCTTCATTGTTTACAATCTGTTCTTATCCTTATAGTGGTGGTGGTTGCTTGTATATTCTGGATTTCATTTCTCTCTTTACATTTTGTGAAGCAAATGACCAATTGACCAGGCTTCTGTTCTGACATCTTTACTTTCATACATGATCTTTTGGTGTAACAGGGAATTTGTAAATAGTGTAGGGTGCATCAAGATACTTTCCCCTCAGGAAGTGCAGCAAATGGGCAACAATGACCTTGAGCTTCTTAACTCAGTCCCAATTCAGAGGCTCTCTAGTGGCGTGTGTGATGACTATGCAGGCCATGAGGATCCTAGAAGTATAAGCACTGGGATAACAACTGTGGGTTCTTTAAACTACTGAATGATATGATAAATTAATACTATGAATCTCTTCTCTCACTTGTATTATTACTCCTTCTCCACCCTTTGTCAATGGTGGGAAGTACTGCCTAGTTGTAGTTTATAGGCTACTTGTAAGCCTTTTGTTTTTATATTTTTGATGCTTAGGACCATTTATAAGCTAAACATGTAACTATATGGCATATTGACAACGTGCTATCTACAATATATTGATTACTTGATCTTTTAGAAGCTCAAAGCATGAAAAGTGAAGACAGATCTCTTTCCTATCTATGGATAATTAATGGCATCTTGACATTGGGGGCACGTATATTGTATTTGATCAAGAATTTACTTGACAACCGAATGTACTAGTACACATCATTGGTAAACCTTATCATAGATGTAGATTAAGTGGAGGATGATAGAGGAAATTTCTGTGGTGGACTTGTCGACCGTTTTGACATCTAAGCATTTTGGGAAAGGTTGATGTGACACTTAAAACATGAAGAGGACACCAAAACCATGTGATGTGTCTCTCTTAACATAAAAGGACGGTGAACAGATCACTTTGTGCTTCCATTAATGTGAAAGTGGCCTGTTTTGTATTCTTCTTGGTTTTGGCCATGCACCCTTTCACTTTAGTTGTGATGGATTTGATTCATGAATGGCAAAGCTGAAAGCTGTATATTTGTCAATTTCAAACTTGTTTATTCCTCCACGTACCAAGTATTTTGGTATCTGCAATCTGAAACCTAAAAGCATTCAGATTTTGTGCCACTACCAAGGTATCCTTTCTTTGAGAGCTTGACAATTTGTTTCTTAATGATGGTAGTTGGTTCATTGCTACTTTCAAATCACTTACCTAACTATGAGGGACACCGACAGTACTATTTGCTACAGCTAAAGTTAACTCTAAATCTTCCACCTAGAAAGTATAGTTTTGGTTAAAGATATTATGTGGACAAATCCTACACAATTATACCTTAACTGATGGGAGGAGGCAAAGGAGAAAGACTATATGCTCATATTGACTCCATTTTCAGAAAGTTGTACGCAAGTTAGTAATATTATTCGCAATAACTATTAAATGTTGTGGTAGGTTATCAACAAATTCACAATTTCTCTAATAATTTCAGTGACTTGCCGTATACAAAGTTGTGCTTTGCCATTTTTAACACCCCGGGTAGATTAACTAGAAATAAAAAATTCACCCTCAGTTTTTTAAATATGTTCTTACAATTTATTACCATTTCACAGGTAGAATGTTGGAAATATTTAAGATAACATTTTTACACAATGACAGGTCTTTTAACGGGGGATGGGACCATGATTCTCATATATTTTCAATAATATTTTTAAATTTGTTACTGTAAAGTTATCTATAAAATGTTTATTATCGGTTTTTGATGATTTTAAGTGTTCCATAAACATAATCATTTGTAAATGAAAATGATATTCTCCTTTTATTATTATTATTGAATATATCTGATATTTTTATTATTTTGTTATTATTTTTATCTATAAGTAAACTGTCTATATGTGTATTTTAAATAAAGGAAAATGATCTTGTAACAATTATAAATAAAAATAATATTCTCCTTATTATTATAATTAAAAATAACTTAATGCTAATATTATATTTAATGGTTTTGTTTTTTTTTTGAATAATTATTATATAGAGATTGAATCCTAGACTAAACAACATACAATGGAGAGACCCTAATTCATTCTAACTATTTTCAAATTCATTTTGACGACTTTTATATTTTTAATATAGAAAAAATATACAACTTAACTATTTTGTTAATGTGTTAGTATTATTTGTTCAGACTTCACATGAAGAAGATAGTGTCACATTTTTTGAGATTAATTTCTATTTTTTAATTGAGTTTCAACTTCTATTTCTGGTTAAGTAGTAATGAAACTGAGAAATTTGTTGCCTCCCACATTGAAAACACATTTTTTGAGCTTTGACACATGTTGTCTTGGCATACCTTTAAAAAGACATTTTTGAAGTGTTGAGGGTGATCTTTTACAAAGGTTCACCAATCATGAATGTCGCTTTTTTTTTTTTTTTTTTTTTCTGACAAATGCATTCTAATCAAATTGTACCCTTAATACAAATCTAGAAAGTTGAGAAGCTCATACCCAATCATGTTATCTACAAGTTGATCTATGTTCGACAAGGTATACATGTGTTTTTGGAATGCTTTATTCAAATTTGTGTAATCGGTTCACATCTTTCAATTATTGTTACATTTTTTTACCATAACTATGTTGGTAAGCCATATGATGTAAGCAAACTCCTTAATGAAATATGATTTCACTAACTTATTACTTATTTTTTGACTGTTTGATGATGTTCTTCCTCGAACTTTCTTTTTTTCTAAGCGACTGGTTTTGCTTGGGGCAGAATGACAAGTTTATGACATATAAAGTCAGGATTGATCCTTGTAATGTTAGTTAAACTCCATGTAAATGGATCAAAATTTTGCATCAATACTTGCTCTCTATGTTGTTAGAGCACATAGTTTTGATGTTGCCCTAGCTTGGTGCACAGAATTGGGTGTGAACCCAATTTGACATTCGCTATTGGTTCATCAAAAATAGAACGACCCTATGCAAACTTAGCTTTGGGATCAAGATGAAACTCATCTCTTTTGTATAACCTTGGATTGTCCCTTTTCATTTGACATTGTCATATTATTTGTGGATCAGCTTTCTTCATTCATCAAATTGTTGGAAAGGTCGGAGACTTTGGTATAAGTCAATCTATTGATATGTGACTCCTTTAAAGAATAAAAAGTGACCTTTAAAGTTTGGATGTAACACGTTTGTTGCATTTTGTTAGACTTAAAGAGAAAACTCAAATCTCATAGAAGTTGTTGATGATGATGTTTAAAGAAGTTGATGTTGAAGATGTATTGTATGTTATAGTTTTCATTGCATGTGTTTGTGGATTTTGCATATAAGGTAATCACAAGAGTTTTAGTTTAGTACAGAACACAAGCTTATAACATTAACCATAAAATTTGATTTTAAAAGGCTAAGATATCTTGAAGGAAACTTTTATGGTTGTTTTAGCCAATTAAGGTTTTATTAATCAATTATATTGTTTTGATATATTTCTAAACAATATAATTGGTTATCTGTTTTGTTAATGGATTGAAACAAAGAATAGAAAAAGATATGTTTTTAATTGATCTTAGAGAATATCTATTAACATGATTTATAACTGATAAGCATAATTTATAATTTTAATCTCACTTAAAACCTTTAATCATAGTGTTCTTAGACTTTAATCAATAATAAATCCAATGTTTTAGTTCAAAATTAACTATTATTTTCGATAATCTTGTATTTTGAGTGCAGTAATGGGTCTAACATTTATAACCATTAAACGGTCTGACTAGATGGTTTAATAGTTACATGGAGTTGACAATCTGATAAAAGGTCTGAACTGCGAGTGGATCTAATTAAGAAAAAGTCCAAGTCGTTTCTCTAAAATGATACAAAAAATGAAATCTAAGTGAATGAATTAGAGAATAAAATTTTTCATATCTCAAATAGAGTTTTACACTCACATTTAAACAAACATAGTAGAACAAAACATCTTAACTTTCTTATTTTCTTCATTGTAATGTTTTCGTTTTTACCTTCATATGGAAGGCTAAACTCTTTTGGATTGATTCTCTTGTAATTTCACATTGAATTTTGGGGTTTTGTGCAGTTAAGTTTATTCTTAAGTTAAGTTTACTGTAACAACAATTGGTGTTTTGATTGTTGATCTAATTTCTGTAAAAGGAATTGTTTTTGAACACTTGTTGAGAATTCAATTTTTTTTCGTTAATTAGAGCTTTTGATTAATTCACTTAGTTTTAATCAATCTCTTATACGCTTAGTCAAGAGGTAGAAGATAAACATCTTATTGAGTAGACATTTGGAACAAAGTGATATATTAATTAAGGTAGTATATACTTGTTTTATTGGTGAGATGTTGTTGAATATAACTAAGACTTGTTTGGCTAAGTTTAACTCTATGAGAAAATTAAAAAAATAATAATCTTAAGAAAACCAATTAACAATTGTTGGTTACAACCACTCTTAGTTACACATGTCTTAACATCCCATGAGACTAAGGCCCCTAAAAAAAGAACACTTCAAGAGAGAGCACAATTAAAGCTCATTGGGTAAACTTCACAATGTGAAAAACTACAAAGACTATTGTTAGATCGAGTTTTTACCACTAGGCCAAAAGGTATAGCCCATAGTTAGAACGCAACTCTTTGCACATAAGAGTGTACCAGCCCAAACACTATGATTCAATTGTGACTCGACCTACTTGGCCTCCACCACCATGAGACAATTGATGTCACCTTAACAATCACTCCCTCAACAATTGTCCAACTAGAAATCAAACTCTTTGATCATGACTTGGTCCACCTGACCTATACCATATGACAGTTGTGCAACTTGCAACAATCTCCCCATGAACAAATTCTATACTGGGAGCCCAATATCCATTATTCGATTATGACTCAACCCACCTTGCCTCTGCTATGGGACAAAGGGACAATTGATGCCACCTATAACAATCCTTTTAAATTTGTTTAATTCCCTCAAATTTATGGTTTTAAATTTGTAGTTTTCGTCATCGTACAAAGGGGTTAGATTATTATACCATTAGACAATTTATGTTGAAAATCTAAGACTCATTAGACGATCTTATGCGCATAAGCATATGTACATATTTAATGATAATAAACACTCTAAGTGATTAAGTGTTATAAGATGAAATTGCTTTTTTGTATAAAAAAATGTAGACTAAAAGTATTAAACGGTCTCCTTGTTCTACATGTTAGATGGTCAAAGTTAAGCATTAGACACTCAAAGTCAAGCTAAATATTAGATGGTTAAGACTTAGTAATAGATGGTCAAAGTCAAGCTAACAGCTAGACAACCAAATATAAGCATTAAAGTGTCAAAACCAAGCTAAGCACTAAATGATCAAAGCTAAGTGTTAGAGAACTTACTATCAAAGAGTTAGACAGTCTAGTCTATCAAGAGTTAGACCGTCTAGTCTATCAAAATGTTAAATGATTCTTACTCTTTTATTTTCTTTGGATTTCCTATTCAACCTCCACTTTAATAATTTAATATGTTAAAAGGAAATAATTTAAAACAACTCGAAATGCATTAAATTAAAAGCAGATATTATTCATATTCAAATTTGAAACATTCCATTGCAGATTCAATTTGAACGTTGGGTTTTAAAAACCTTACAAACATTGAAAATAAGAACGTTAGCAAAGATACATTATTCTTCTAGATTAGGGATTAAATATTATTAAGTGTGTTAATTCATATTAGAGCAATTAAAAAAAATAAATCAAATCAGAGTAAATTTCAAAAAACTTTCAAATACAGAGAATTTTCATAACGTTGAGCCCTTAAAAAAACCTATCAGAGCTTATTTCTATATTCTTTATGAATCCATTAATTAATCAATAGTTGATAAATATAGATAGAACTTTAAGTTGATAAATAATATTAATTATAATAATAATATTATTAATTATAATATCAATAAAAATAAAAATATTAATAAATTAATAAAAATAATATCAAAAGTAATATTAATAATAATACTAATAATATAATATTATTATTAATAATAAACATTAATATTAATATTAAAAAAAAAATAATGATAATAATATTATTTTAAAAAAATAATAATATGAATATATTAATAATTATATTATTATTGTTAATGATATTAATAATAATATTCAAAATAAAATGAAAGTATCTGTGAATTTTAATATTTTGTAAATGGGGTCAAATTAGGCTACAAAAAGAGGCCCAAATTCGATCAGGTTTTCAGCCGGTCAATTTTTTCAAACAATCCTATAAAATTTTTTCAAATAATAATGGGGTCGAACAATCCTTTTTCAAAATTAACTAAAGTTTAATAGGTTTAATTATATTTTCGGCATTTACAAATTTTATAAATTTTAGATTTAATTCCTATAAAATTTTCTTTATTGTGTATATTTAATTGTTTTTTATTTTTTATTACCTCGTCTCTATTCACATGTTCTATACTATTACCCATATAATATATTGAAAAATATAAAAAATAATAAATCAAAAAGTTTTTTTTAAATGAATTAATAGAGTCAATATAAAAACAGTAGTGAATAAATAAAGATAAATATCTTTTTAGAAATTAAATGTAAAGTCTATAAATAAATCGAAAGAAGAAGAAAAAAGTTATTAGAAACTACATACAAAATTTGTTAAATTTTCTAGAACTAAATAACATATTTAACTGATTTTATGTTACTGAAAGAAATATTAATATATTAAAACACACTCAATCATTAAGTACTCACGCTGTATGTATATTTATAAGATTTATATTGAATTTCGTGATGTAACATATTCTTTCGTGATCATAAATGATTAGTGTATTTTTGGTGTCAGCCTAACTTTCAAAATCGTAAACATGAGTTCTTTTATAAAATTTTTTTATTAAAACACACATTTATAAATTTAATAAGTAAAACTAATTTAATTGTAATTACTTTAGATTAAAAGTATCCCTTTCATAATATTAAAAAATGACTAACATATTCCTGTCACAAACTCTCATAATCAGTTTGATTCCAAAATATATAATTTATTATATCTTTTAGATTATACAATTTAAAATTATTTATAATATATGTGATGTTATATAATTTATATAATTTAAAATAGTCAGTCATATTCTGAATTATGTAACTAAAAGCATACCGAATTATATAATTCAAAACTAGGTAAATAAAATTATATTTTAGATTATATAGTTTAAATTTTTTAAATAATGTCACTTATAATATTTTTAACACATATTAGGACTACATTGACATTTTTTACATTGTGTGGTAGTTGAAAGTACAAAAATAGTCCTTAAAAGAGCTATGCTGTACGGCACATTCTTATTTTCACATTTGGGCCATTAAGAGTGACAGCATGGTTTGGGCTTTGGGTTCAGCCCAAACCCAATACCTAATTGATATTCTAGGGTTTACCTTAGTGGAATTGCAACACCGATCTCTACATATTGAAGGGGCGCCCAAGTAACTGTGTTTCTTCGCCGTCGCCACTCGCAGCACGCAAGTCACAATGGTAATTTCAATTTCAATTTCATTTTCTTGTTCTCTTATTCGTAGGTTGTTTATTCGTGATTAATAATGTTGTTTGGTGTGACATTACAGCCTAAGCAGATCCACGAGATTAAGGATTTCCTTCTGACGGCGCGGCGGAAGGATGCGAGGTCGGTGAAAATCAAGAAGAGCAGGGATGTGGTTAAGTTCAAGGTTCGATGCTCCAGGTATTTGTACACGCTTTGTGTCTTTGACCCTGAGAAAGCCGATAAATTGAAGCAATCTCTTCCCCCAGGTTAGTTACATACAATCATATACCATGCATTTTTAACTTGATATTTTGGAATTATGATTGTGAATATTATATATAATTTTCAGGTTTGAGTGTTCAAGACCTGTAAAGGTACTCAGGGCGGCAGCGTTAATCTCTCTTCTTGTTCCTTCATGTTCTAGATTTGTGTTATGTTCTGGTAATTGTTAGGAGGACATGGTTCTTTTAATTTTGATATGAAATGTGGAATTTTGATTTTGAGTACCATTAACCTTTAAATTTGTGGTTTATATTGTATTATGCTGTACTGTGCTTAGCCATTTGCTTACATAGAGTGAATTTGTTTGGCTTAAAGAATCATACTAATACTTCATTATATTAACCATTCTAACAAGAAAAGTGAGTTAATTCACTTCTTAATTCAGCTACCTGACATGATGTTTAGTCTGCGGCCGATTTGATCAACTGTGGTGATCAAAGTTGATCTACTGTGGCCGATTCTAGGAGGCTTTTTTAAAAATAATAATTACTTTCAAATGATTTATGATGCAGTAAAAATTATAGAATGATAGTATTGCAGACATTTTTGTGGTTCAAACTAAATGGTTGATGATTATGGTTCAACCACTAAATTGGCATCAAGGCACATATATTATACAATTGGATAGTGTATAAGGTTAGTTTCAGAAAATAATGTTCGTTATAGCCTGGTTGGGGACTCAAGTGAGTTCCGAGGAATTCATAAGAATACAGCTAGCTTTATGTAAGTCTACTGCTTGTGAAGCTATACAAAAATATCTTTTAAACTGAGAATGACATTCAATTGTTTTGAGTAAATTACAATGATATTTGTTGATATTTTCTTGGGATTGTAAATGCTGTAGTTTTTTCAAACAAGCAGAGTATGCTATAAAAAGGTTGAGATATCGGATGTAATCATTAGTACAGGAAGACCGCGATATACCAGACTGGAATGAAATCTCATCTAGAAGCTCAAGGTGTTTTGGATTGCTTACTTATTATACGAAAACCAAAATAAGTATTAATTTTTTGGATATAAATAAAATAAATGTTTTTCTTTTATCAATCGGATATAAATAAACTTGATTTGACAAATTTACGTTCTTGGTGTATCTTACATTGATCAATGTGTTCGAGATTGATCATTGGTTTAAAACTAAGCTCGTGTGGTATGCATTGATTCTATTGTGATTAAAATGCCTACGTGATTCGATGACATTATAGTGTCGATAGACATTTTAACGAGGAAGAGTCAACCAACGAATCCTGTTTCAGCTCTTCATGCACCTCCACAATTGTAGAATATTATTTTATTCTTTTTTAGAGTGACTTTTGAATTACTCATTGTAGAAATTTTCTGGAACATGCTTTCTGGAATTTTCATAACAGGATATTGAATATTTTTAGAATGGGATTTCTGGATTATAATTTTTGGAATGCATGAAAGACATTTAGAAACAAGTTTTTTTAATGGTATATAATAACTTGTGCAATGAATTTTCCAAAGAAAGTTGTTTTCCAGAACTAGTTTTCAAAATGATTTTTTTTGGCCATTGTATTATATCCCTCCTTTTTCTGCATCTGTGACGTTGTATTGGCGGCGGCAGAAACACGGGTGACAGCATCAGTGGTGCGATGTATTGAAGAAGGATTTTTGTTAGTAATGGTGGGAGGGGGGTGCAGGGAGCAAAAGCCTGCTGTTTGGTAGATTTGGTCTTGAAATGATAAGACCCATCTTTTAAAGTGGATGTTCTTGCCCAAGTTAAAACCTCAAAAGAACAGGTTTCCCTGGTTGTTTGATTGCATTTATGGAGTTCGGATCGAGGAAACATTATCCTCCTTGAATGGAAAGCTTGTGCGCAATGCAAGACAATGTAAAGGGAGATCTCATCACTTGAATAAATTCATCAAGTTCCTTTACAAAAGAGAATGTAGACATGCAAGTATCTAGGTTCATTGAATGTTCATGTTAACTCTAAATACAATTAACCATCTGCTTAATTATAAGTTCTTATGTACTCTAAAGGGAAGTAGGCGTCTATTGTCTCATGTGACACTTTGTTTTATTTGTTCAAATTATTATATCATTATGACTTGATTACTATTTTAATTCATAGCATGAATATATAATAAACATCAGACCAAATAATATCTCTGGATGTTCTAATAATAAATACATATTGAACAAATACATTAGACCATCTAGAAACATTTAGGATCTCAACTAAACAAGTCTAGAAAAATAAAATTGAATCAAGATAGACTACATTAATATTTCTAGTAAGCCCGATACATGATATCAACAAATACATTTATCAATTATCAATGGGTTTGTTTTTTAAAATATTGCCAATAATTGTTGATAGTGTTTGGAACCGGAAATGTAAACTAAGGAAAGAAAGAAAGTCGTTGGATTATAAGCGAAAAATAAGATGAAATAAAGTACAATTAGTTAGGTTAATTATGAAACACACTGTCCAACTTGCTGTTTCTGGTCACTACGATCCAAACGTGTGTTTCATTTTTTCTGTTTATGCGAACCCAAATATTTTCTGGAGCATTGCAGATGTTGCTATGTGGGACTAAACCCTGAGTTTTCTTTCAGTACTTAGCCAATTCAAAGTCCAATACCAGTGAGCATGTGACTGTGGTCCCATGTTCTTTCTCCACTTGGACAACTTCACTTTTACAGCCTTGTGGAAACTTGTGTCATGCTCACACCAAAACTCAGCCCAAGGCATGTCATTGGCCCATTACATAGGATGGCTTTGTGGCTAGTGAAAGGGTCTAGTCAATAAAAGGAACCCAGCACGCTCACTAAACAAAACTAGTTCACTTCTTTTCTCAATCCACCACTATTTTATTCTTTCAAAATATGCTTGTTCTCCCTCTAAATTTTGTCAGAGTCATGAAAGTGGAGGCGACATTCATAAGGTTTTAAAGAGCCGAAAGCAAAATGTACGTAAACATGTGCACACAAATCGGATTGCTAGAGTTTTGAACAGCCAGAAATTGCCCAGCACTTATTTATTGCATGTTATGATTTGTGAAGGAGTAGCTTTGTATATTTATTTATGCATTTATTCATATATTACATAGTGTGGTTTGTACAAACTTGACAGCTATGTCTTAAGAGTGAGGCACGAGGCATAGTCTACTTTATTGTTTATAGCTCTTGTTGCACGCACACAAGCAACCGGTGCAAATTTAACTTATAGTTGCATTTCGTAATAAAGCTCCCAAAAGGGTCAAAACGTGCTTTTGAATATCACAGAAAAAGCAATTTCACAAACGTGCTTTTGAATATCGCAGAAAAAGCAATTTTACCGGTCAAAGGCTAACTTGGGTGTGAAAGAAAAATTTTGTAATGGTACGCAATAAAGTCACTGAATCACTTGCTGGATGCTAAAAAAGATCATCTTATTTACAATGTAAGAAACTTTATTAAGAAAGAAAATAGAGGCACAGAACTCAAAGAAAATATCAGAAAAAGTTGAATGATCAACCATAACTCCTTGTCTTTGTTAGGTGTAGAAGAATTGTTTATATACAATAGAAAAGCATAACACACGTAATAGAAAACAACTACAATGAAATAGAGCGTGTAACAGAAAGAATTTACCTATGCAAACATGAGATGATGATTAAGAGTTCCTTATATAGAAATATATGTTTCGCATTTCCATTTTGAAGCCAAAATCCTGCAAAACAGCTAGAAGAGTTTTCATGAAGATATATATAATTTGAAAAGGAGATTTATAGAAGTTTGATTAAATCAACGTTAACCTTTCTACAAAATATGTAGTAATCAATATCACTATATTTTCTACATTAATGAAATACTTGGTTGGAAATAATTTGCAAAGTAGAAGGTTATCATAAGACAATAAAGATGAATGAATCAACACAAATCAAATATTTTCTAAGAGAAATGTAAATTATTGAAGCTTATAGAGGTCAACGTTAAGATTTTGTATTCAACTCTAAAATAACTCCGAAGAATAGTAGAATTTTTCTTGAATTGTCATGAAATGAGAGAATGGTCAATCAAAATTACTAGAGCTTTTTAGTTGTATAGTAGTATTGGCATAAAAAAAAATACTAAATCATGGTTTAACCTTTAAATAACACAAACTTTGAAAAGATGTTTAAGTATGATCAAATGCGAGACTCCGAGACAAACTAGTTAAGATATTGAACAACATATATAATATTACGACGAGTTGTGATAAGATAGATTAACTTACAAATTAAACATCAATAAGAAATAAATTAGTGAAATGTGTGTCAAATGTGACATGTGAGAAAGTATAATAATTCGTAAGTGTTGAGATCAAATAGGATGCAAGCATGCTTATATTGAGAGTATGTCAAAAGTATATTTTTCGATATAAATGAATTTTAGTTTTATTATGAGCAACTTGCAGACAAAGAAAAACTTTTAAGTCACAAAGTCTTTGATATTAAAGATGAGATCAACAAGGGAGGTATGTGTATAATTTCAAAAATGTTAATACTAGTAAGTACAATACATCAGCATATATAAGATGATAACTTGACAAACAAAGAGGAATAAGAAGGATATTGTTTATATAGAAGAAAGAAAAAAGTCAAGCTGCTCTCAACTAGCTTGTTTAAGAATGTATTAAGATCTTTGAAATTTACATACTTTACCAAGCCTAGGAGCAATTAATCCAAGAGGGGGTTTCATGCAAACCTTTGCATGAAGATTACCATGTAGAAAATCATTAATTATGATTAGTTGTATGAGATACTAATTGTGAATGGCAGTTAAGGCAAGTAAAAGACGAACAATGTTCAACTATACCACTGGTGAGAAAGTAACTAGAAAATCAAGTCACTCCATTTGAATATACTCTTTGGAAACAAAAACCTTTTTCATGATATTTTACTTTGTAGATCTTGTTATCTTGTTAAAGCTAAGACAATATGATTGTAAGATTGTTGTTGTTATATTCTTAAGTAAAAAAAGTTAGACTTTAACTATTAGTTATAGCTTTTGACTTAGTAGTAAGAACTCAATTCAACAAAGATGATATGACTTAAATGATTCTATTAAAATTTTCTAACAATATAATCTAGTCTTCATAGATAAAGACAATCTAGATTATCATTAGTTTTGAACATAACAAATAATGATTAGTTTTGATAAATTGATTTATCTTTTAAAGTATGTTCATCAAATAACATTACAAGATTATCTCTACTAAAAGTTCAAATTCTATTATGTTATCAAACTGTCTTCTCCCATCAAGTCATTAAAGATAATAAGTCAGAATTTTATACAATAAAAAATGTAAGGCTCAAGTCAATATACTATAACAACAAAGATTATTCTTTCGAACTCATTAGTTTTTCAAATCAACCCATTAGAATGTTGACTCGCACATTTCAATAAAGGCTCTAACATGCTAAGTCAATTGTCTATTGTTGTATGCTCAAAAAAATAATGTTAGTAAAAGGAAAGCATGCTTGAAAGTAAAGGTAATTTGAAGTACAAGATGAGAATAGCAAAGATCCTATCAGCTAAAAGTCCACCAACTTATGCTACAACTTTGGCACATAATAGAAGATCAACACTCTACTCACAATGACTTTTTTGTTTTCAATATGCCTATTAGAAGAATGCTTGCCGTGTAAAACCAGAACTGACGATCCTATGTGAAAGATCAACATATTGTGCATGTGCTCTTGTCCCATAAGTGCAAGATTATTGCAACATATTACAAAACGAAAAAGAGAGTCTTCTTTATTTGTAGAACCTTTACTTGTGAAGACTTTCTCTTAGCAAGGAATATTTCTTTAGAGAGTTACCATTGTTAACCTTTTAACAACTTTTTTGTTGTTTCCAGAAGTAGCAAAAAAGAATACTTGGGAGAGTCAAAAATGGCTTGTTAAAAAAATATTTTTTTTTATCTAATGAGAGATAAGGGGAATAACAAAGGATAACTTTATGTACTCATTGTAAATTAGAAGTGCTAGTAAAAATATACGTAATCACTTATTGATTAGCAAAATCTTTTATTTTATAAAGGAGAACTAGATCTAACCCAGTATTAGGTGAATTAGTGTAAAAATCAAAGTATTATGTTGCCTCGTTTATTGCATATTTATTATGCTTTAGTTGTCTTTTACAAGTTTCTTGCAAAAATCTCTTTGGGACATTTTTCAAATATCGATCATTTGATCTCCATCTCTCTAAAAGTTTGCAAAAAAATTTAGTTATATTCAATTCTCGTTTTAAAATAATGTGTTCTTTTTAAATCGAATGACAACCAAATTTTGTTGTGAGGAGCATGATCAGTAAGAAGACAAGTATTATTTGCTTCAAGTGCATTAATCTTGTCGTGCATGGCTTTAAGTAGACAGTCACTCTTGGAAGCTTTAACATGTCTTAGGTCCAAATATATAGTAAATATTTATTATGTATTTGTGAAAAGATGGTGAAAGATGATAATGTTAGAAAATAATGTGTGGCTTAGCTACACCAAGAGAGGGGTGAATTGGTTATAAAAACCTTTTGAAAAATATTTACCCTTTCTTTAAGTTCTTTAAAAACTATTTCAATTTGAAAATCTTAATGCAATGAATTTGGGAATCAAAATTGATAAAAGAGTGGTAAACAACAATATAAAGAAGATAGAAGAAGAGAACTATTACATAGGAAATTTATACTGGTTTTGATCACAAATGATCCTTATATAGTCTGAGTTATTCAACCATTGAACAATCAGAATCCACTATCTTCAAATGTTTGTACAAGAACTCACCACAGATAATTACAAACACAAAACAACAAGATTGACTCTTAAACACATTCAAGAGGATATGTTCTACTCTTGGAATACTTCAAAAGGATATCAACACAAATAAACTATTTATCACATAGTAGGATATAAACTCGACACACTCTCAGTAAAGGGAAGACTATACCATAATTCCTAGTAGAAGAAAATCACAAGTTTAATTCAGCAGCTCATCGCATTTTTTTTTATTTGTAAACTTGAAAGCCTCTTTGATAATTGAAAATTGTTCAAATGATCTCAAAAGAATTTGCTTTTTTCATAATAGTATTAATTGATTTAAAGAGTGAGACCTAGGTTTTATTTATAGAATTTAAAAAACACTAATTAAAAACTAATTGAAACATATTTAATTAATTATTTCAAGTTAGTAATCATATATTCTCAATGAAATTTGAAACAGTTACATTTTTTTTATTTTAATCAATTATGTTACATGTTAACCGATCATCTCAACCGTTGGTTTAATTCAAAAATGTGTAATATTAGAGTTTACATCAAGGTTGTAAAGATCACCATGTTCATTAACTATACCAACTTTCTTTATGTTCTTCACATTTAGTGTGATACATGAATTGAAAAAAAATTGACAATTCATGAAAGAAACCAATTTAAAGATGATATTGAAAGAAAAATTTACTATCAACTCTTTATACACCTCAAGAAGATCTCTATCTTTATCAATTCTTTATCACTCAAGAGGATACATGTCTTATCAGCTCTTGTTTACAACAACAACAACAAACCTTGATATCAAGAAAATATTAGCCCCATTAACTCTTACAACCCAAGAGGATATATAGTTTATCAAGTTTTGATCATCCAAAATAACAACACTAAAATAATTCAGTAACAACAATTACAAATCACTACTGTAACAGTTTACCAATTTTATTCACAATAGAATCAATCACAATTCAACAACATAACCTTTATCAAATCTTTGATTATCTTTTAATCTTGATAGCTTAAATTGAGTATTTGAAAACTCAACTTCATCACTTACAATACACTTTATAATTTGTAATTTTGCCTATTAAAGAGTGAATGAAAACTTCTATTATAGTGATTGAAACCATTTATTAAAAATTGAGATTGATGCTTTTAATTGATTATTATTAGTGTTAATCAATTATTGTTTGAAGAATAGTTATAATAAATTCTATTTTAATTGATTAAAATCAATGTTAATCAATTAAGTGACTATAATAGGTTTTCATAACTTTTGATTTAATAGATTAAAAGATAGATAATCCATTATTCTCTATTATGAACCTTTTCAAGAACAATTTAAGCAAATTAAAAATTAAATAAGAACATAAACCTTTTTTAAAACATTTTTCATATTTCAAAAGTATTTAACACACTTTAAAGTGGTTATGTGTTTCGACACATTTTTTTTCTCATTTTAAAAATCATTTTAACTTATTTTTAAAGTGGTTAAGTGTTTCTCTTGTGAACACCTCGTTGAAAAACTCAAACAACTTTACAATAAATAAAAGTCAAGACACTCTAAACACATCTTCAACATCATTATCTTAAATTTCATCATCATCATCAAAACACTTCAAAGGAGGTTTGAGCACTCTTCAAGTCCAAATAAACTTGAAAAGTATAAGAATCAACATGAAGAAATAAACTTAAGAGATGACATTAGAAACTTAAGAGCAAATTTTGAAAGAAAATTTAAAAAAAGAGGTATAAGAATCTAAAGTACATCATTGCTCAACTTACACAACAAAAAGAAGAAAAACCTGAAAGCAAATTCGGTGGGGATTCACATAGAATGACAGCATATCATGATGACCATCGCTCTCCACAAAGTGAAAAGGTATATACTAATCATCACAATTATGATTCCTATTAATCACCTCCTAAGCATTATCATAAACTTAGAATCCAAAACAATACCAAGGAACTTAAAATGAACCTTATCCTTTTCTAAGGAAAAAATAATGTAGAAAAATATTTAAATTAAGAAATGATGGTAGAACAAGTGTTTGAATGTCACTAAGTAGACGGGGAGATAAAGTACTTATGACAATCTTAAGTTTCAAGAACATACAATGTATTAATGAACTTCCCTGATAAAAAAAATAGAAGTATTCATAATGAGTCTCAAGTGAGTTATTAGAATGAACATAGGAATATATTAAGGAAGTGACATATAAACTAAGTTCCAAAGACTCCAACAAAAAAATATGAATAACACTCAAATATGTAGTATAATACAAATTGTTGAGATTTTCATTCCAGCTTGCACATTGTTAATTTCTATTCCATTCATCCCTTGAATATTCTCTGTTCTGCATCACTGATTTGAAATTGCACCAAAAAATAACATAATCCAAAATCAAAATCACAAGAAAATTTACATTAGATTAAACAAAACAAAAAAAAGGCCAGGTACATCAAAGCAAACCTTTCTCTCTTTTTTTTCTTTTTTCTTTAAAAAAAGACAGTTTGGTGACTTGTAAACATCACTCAGCAATCACTTTAATGAAGTAGCAACTTGCACTCAGTTGTTTGAAAATTACAAGGTTTCAGGTAACGTATAAGATGATATGAGAGTTTTGATGACCCATATAATCACGGTAAGAAAGATAAGCAATCTTGGAGTGAGATGCTTCTTTTTTTAAGTGCAATCTTTAAGGTATATATCACAGCCAACCACAACATATGAAACTGGAAGAGGGTAATCGTCCTGTTTGGCGAATGTATTCTGCTTGAGCAACAGTTCTTTCTGCTTCTCTATTTTTTCTAGCTTCAGCCGCAGCACGCTTTTCTTCGGACCTTTGCCTCGCCATAGCAATCTTTTTCACCATTTTTGCATGCGTCTGTGCTCTCATTTGCTCAACTTTGGCCTAAAATGCATTTAGTTTCACTCAAAGGCAAGGCAATAACAAAGATAACAGACTTCAACTAAAGTATTTCATATTGCAGTTAAATATGACCAAAGAACCATATCGATTAGTTCTTATACTGAACATGTTTTTATCTTCTGACCAAACCTTACACAATCAAAGAGTCAGTCTATATTACTTCAGATCCAGATACAGACAGATTCTAACTTAAATCTGATAACTTTGTTTACAGTGAGTATAGATACGTAAAATAATTACCTCGGTTCTTCTCATTTCTGCTTCTAATTTTGCCTTTTGTTGACTTTCCCATGCTTGAATTTTGATTTCTTCACGCTTAAATCTGCAAATTTAAACACGTGATAATCACATTAGTAACATGTTTCTATAATTCTTTTCTAAAACCATGATTTAATTAGTCTACAGAGAACGTGAGTAAAAATAGAACCTAGCAGTATGTTTAGATTTCTCAGCTTCTTCCCACAGAGCAGCACGTTTTTCAAATTCAATTCTCTCCTGTTCTTGCACATTGGTGCCCTGAGGAGAAGATTGGTTCTTTTCCTGCTCATCTTTGCTTGCCCATGCAGCAATATTCATCTTACCAAGCTGCACTCCAAGGGCTGCAATCTCTCTCCTTGTCTTTATCTTCATCTCTTCTTCAGACAACTGTGTTTTGCCATTTTCAACAGGAAACTGGGAATCCTCGTCGGTCATGTTGTCCAAAGGTGTTGGAGCAGGTCCACCCCTCCTAGGAGTCGACGGCATTGAGGAAACTGGGCTCCTTAGTGGAGTTGCAGACCCAACTGGAGTAGCTGTCCGCGAAGGTTCTTGACTTGGCACAGGGGTCATTTCAGTTCCCATGTCTCTCATCGCAACGGATCTTATCCCAGGCATCACTGTATCATCAAAACCAAGTTAACCTCACTCTCTACACTCTGAACATGTCACATGTGGAAAATTTCTGCATATAATAAGAACATGAACCAGGATGTGGAAATGGCAATGTTTATGTATAAGTGTTTCACTCAGAATCTCATATCATTCATCACTAAATTAGGGAACATGTTGTCTATTATGAAGCTCAGACACTCTTTTTTAAGTGACGTGTCCCTTGTTTGACACATATAAGACATATCAATGAAATGTCCAATTCAAACAATATTTTTCTAGGTATGTGATAATTCTAACACATATAGACAAGCATAAGACACTTAGTATAAGTGAAATGTCCAATTCAAACAACATTTTTCTAGGTATTTGATCATTCTAGCACAGTTTCAACACAAGTTTGAAAGGAACTAATACAATAATTTTTTAAAAACTTATAAACTTATTACGCATATAAGAAAAAAACCCTATATATAAAAAAAAAATATTTAGATTATATATGTATAGATCCGTTTGGAAATTACATGTGTTTAAGTGTCGTGTAGAGACACTAGAGCATATATCATAACTTTTGGGATTGAATAACATACCTGATTGATCATCTGTGCTTCTTGAGCAAGATAGACCCAATTCATTCACTTCCTTCAAATCTTTGCTTTGGGGAAAAGACTCCACTACTGGATTTCCTCCATGTGCTTGACCTGAAACTGAATGAGAATCGGAGGGAACAAAAGAGAACTTTTCAAATCCCATATGTGATGTTGGTTGACAGAAATCAACTCTCTTGGTTTCCGTCACCTTGCCTGCGGGGAGCTTATGATCATAGTGAGCAGACTCAGGAGCAACCCTCACCATACTTGTTGCCATGCGATTTGCTTGGTTATGTGAAACATGTTTCTTTGAGTGATTAGCCTGTATGTTTTGCCTGTTCATTATCCATTTCTCTGCGTCATTCCACTTAGAAGGAATTGGTCTGAATAGAGATCTATTGGCAGCATTGTTCCCTGCTCTCTCTCCTTTATCAAACTCAAAACTCGACGAGCTAGCATTGCTGTCATAATCAAGATTTTCATCTTCCATTGATCTCAGCGCGTGAATTGTGCTTGAACTTCCACTGCCAACCTTCTGAAAATGCTGCATCTTTCCACGACCCGTGTCACCATTTTCCTTAGGCATTGACTCCTTCGGTTCATAGGAAATCTTCCCACTCTGTCTCCTCTCCAACACAGCATCACTAGATGGCTTTAACGATAGAACTTCTAAGCTTGGAGATGTAACTGCGAGGAACAAGTTTCTAATTAGTCAATGAAAAAATCTTTTTCTTATTAAATAAAAAATAAACACACCAAAGATGGGATAAATACTATAAATAAATTGCAATTGCAAGTGCAGACCTTCATCATCAAGGTTGTCATTTTTTGGAGCAAGTAAGCTATTAACAAATTCAGCATCCTCAAGCCTTGAAGGGGAAGTTCTGGATGAATTGCTATTGGATCCATCCTTCTTCCTGTGATGGTGAGGCCCTAATAACTTCATCCTCAGTTTACTGGGAGAAATTATTCCAGCCTGCATAAGAAATGGCATACTTGTCCTTATCAAAATCCTGGAAGAACTCAACTAGCAAATTTCTAACAGAATCCAACTTGAAGCACACTTACATAATCAATTACATGACCACTTTCTTTTCTACCAAAAGGCCCACCCCACCGTTTCAACCCACACACAACCTTTTTCACTCAGAAGAAAAATGAGGGCAAACGAATCCTACCCCCTTTCCTCTTTCCCTTTTCAGCCTTTTCTTCTCTCTTCCTCACCCACCCACCCACCAAACAATAATGACAAACCCCATCCTTCCATTCAATACAAAAGTAGAAAAAGTAAAAGCCTGATTTTTGAACCATGTTAGAAATTCACTTGGAGGGAATCACTGAAGGGGTGACTATTCTGGACTCCCAGAACACAAACCTAGAATTACAGAACTCTTCTCCCACCAATCCAACCCAAAGAAAAAAAAAACAATTTTGATGAAGAAAAAAACACGAGGAGTGAGGCTAAATGACAAACCTGAACTTTCTCTATCCTCTCGTACTCCATTAGATCTCTGACTGTCTCTTTCTCTATAGCTTGGAAACTAGCTCATGCAGCAGTGGAAGGGAAGAAAAGTTGAATTTTGCAGCCTTGGTTGGAAGTTATGACTGGTGACTTGTGAATGAATGATAAAATAACACATGAGAGAGAGAGAGAGAGAGAGTGTGTGTGTTTATGAATGTGATGCAGCAGAAAGCGGAGCAGAAGAAGAACAGGAACAGGAACAGGTGTTTACTTGCTCAAGAAAGTTTTCAAGTTGGGTTTCTCTGCAGTACCTTAGATGCAGTATCTATCTATCATCTCGCCACGCCATCAGAATGACCCTGCCTGCTACAATATTAATCAATATTATTATCTCATTTAAATATATCTTAAATAATTCCTACTGGTAACAAACCTCCTATTTAAATATATTTTTTATTTTGTTCAAATTATAAGTATCTTTTCCCTAATATAATTTTATTCTAGTTGGTCAAAATTAGTTTAGACAGAAACTTATAAACCTGAACTTGCAATTGTTAATTAAATTAAAATTACTTACGTTAATTATTTTATCTATAATTTATGTAATTTTTTATATGATCATTTACTTACAAAGTGTTATGACTTTTGTAACAGATTTACTATGTCATTAAAAAAATGATAAAATAATTATTAAAATAAATAAGTTTATTATCTATAGTAATTTACAATTACTTTTAATGTATGATATTTTTCTTTATAATAATTAACCTAGAACTTTGGAATAATAAATATGCTTGTTGACTGTATTCGATATTAAAATTAGTTCCGAAAAGTTTTAAATCAAATATAGGATAATGTGTGGGAATTACTGTGGTTGTTTTTTCACTGCTACTTTTACTTTCAGTTTTCCCCTCCAATTGGTTCTCTCCTATTATTAGAAAGAAAAACTGGTGATGGGCTTTACTCGTTACATAAAAAAAAAAAAAAATAACTTACTTTTTTCTCACGTAATGATGTTTATGTTTTTATTTTTAAATAGATATTAATTTTTTATTTTTAATAAAATAATACTCATTTATTTATATTTTAAATAAAATATTTACTTCTTTAATATTTTTAATAAAAAGATATATTTCATAAATAAAATATTGTATGACTTGATATAAAAAGTTATACTATTTTTTAATGACTTCTTAATGTTGTTAACATGTAACAAGATACAAATTAGTGTTTATAATTTTTTAAATTTCAAATTTTAAAACTTTAATTTTTAGTATTTATAATTATTTATTTAAAATTTAATCACTGTGATGTTTTTTTAAAAATAAAATAAATAAATAAATGTAACTTTACTATAGATATGAAAAAAAAGTGTTATTTATTGAAAAGTTGTCTAAAAATTAATAAAATATAGAAATCATCTAATGAAAAACGTAATCACGGTGAAGGTTTATTTAAAAGTATCATATAACATAATAGAAAATTAGTTCAATTTTTCTAGAAAACAATAATATTTTTATATTTTATTTTACATGGATGCCCTAACCCTCAATCAACATAGTAACAAAGTCAATTAAATTCGATTTGAGAGTTTCTATTTTGTGTCCCGATAGACATTTTTAATATTTAAAAAAACTAAACATGTCAGAAATTAAATTGTTCTCAATGTTTTCTTTAATATAACTGTTATTGAAGTTTATTTTCTAATACAATTTTCATGTGCATACAAATATTTTTAGTGAATAGTTGAGAACTAACAATTTCTGTTTAAACAAATTGCCATGATAAATTCAGTCTCTTTCTCCAAAGCATTTCCTAATATTTTGTAAAACAAATATAAAAAGTTTTGAAACTAAGTGTACCAAATTATGTAAAAGTGATTAATAATTATTATATGATATTTAAGCGTTATTTGTTGCTTTATTCTATTGTTTTTTAAGACAAATTTAGGGTAGTCTTCGAGATCTAAGCTTGAGCATGATCAGAAGTCTGCATTATCAAATTTCTCTGTATAGTAACTGTTTGTGCTAGCAGGTCCTAATCAATTAAACACGAAAAATTACTACAAAAGAAAACGTTATAAATTAGAACAAAATTTTATTTTTAATGAGCGGTCAGGATATATTTTCCAGTGAAACTTTGGATAAAAAAAAATGTAATGTGCTAGAATTTGTGTGTAAGCAAAGATAAGTGAACTAGCATAGTGCAAATTCTATAACTAGTTTACACATGTTTTCATAAATTTTGTAGTAATTGAAATTGAAAATAAATTTCTAATAAGAATAAATAAATCTGTGGTTTTTTATATTTTGACTAATTACTTTAAAACATTTTTAATTTAAATAGATTAAAGATACAAATAGAACATTCTTTCAACTGTATTATAAAAGATTAAAGCCTACAAATCTTGATAGAACAATTTAATTGAAACAACATTATCTTTAATTTTAATTTTATAAAAAAATATTTCATTAATGGATTAAACTATGAAATTTATGTATTGAATATGAAAACTTTAAATATTAAAAGAAAGTTGGTATGAAAATAATGATAAAAAGGTGAAAACTAGAATTAAAAAAAAAAAGTAAAAGTAGTTTAAATAAAACTTTAACAGAAAGTGTTTATTAAACCTGGAAAGGTAACTGTTAAATAAAAATGTAAACTTGAAAAAATAATTGCAGAGTAAAAATAACAATAACCTCATTCTCGAATTTGAATGGGGTAATTTATAAAAGTATAAAGTAAAATATATAAAAAAAACTCACAAGTTAACGAACGTGAGTATCTATAATGTTTGTTCTTGATCCCTTATTTTTATATTTAAGTTATGTATGTAGATTTATGTTAACTAATTTAGTTTAAGTGACTTCCACACTGTATCTTCTTGAAGTTCTATTTGCTAATTTTTATATAATATATATCTTCGTGACAGTTTTATTTTAATTTTGTATTTTTCTTTTGAAATAAAATATATATTCCTTGTGTAACATATCTTTCCTTCCTGATGTATAACTCTTTTTTAGGACATGTAATTACTCCTTTATCTTCCACCAAAATGTAGAATTTTCTTCTTTTCTTAAAAACACTTCTCTTAACTTAATTTTTATATTTATTAATTTTATGATGATATACATATAAAAAATAAAAGTCCATTACTTTATTAATAGAGCATATTTTTTATTATCATAATTAACTAATTTTTATTTAAATTTCTATCTATAATGGATACACAAAGATAATATTATTTTAGATACAAGAAAATTAATATTATCTTATAATTTCTACACTTTATCAATATTTATTTTATACCATTCTATTTATTGATATGTATTTTTGTGATATTTACCTTCATCGATATTTTAATCCCTTTTTTTTTTCTTTTAATACATCATATAAATAATATGATTACACTCATTTAATATAATTTGAAAATCTCAACAAATAAGACTTCAATACTTTTTTAGGAATTCTCCGTTTAATAAGGATAAATATCAAAATAATAAATTCTCATTTTTGTTGTGTAAGCGGTTAACATTTAACTTAAATCAAGTCTCATCTTTTTGTTTTTGTCACAAACACCATAAATTTCTCTTTAATCCATTATTTCTCACTTAATTTTTTATACACACTCAAATATCTAAAAGATTTCCTTTATCTTTACATTCCTTCATTCACTAAGCATTTCATTCTCTTTGTAAATCACAAAATCTTTTAACACTTTCATTCTCATCCTTTCAAACAATGGTTGTGACTTCTTCTACTCAACCTTGTCATCTTCTTCTCCCATCACTAAAGTTTAACTTTTAACTTTTAGGCTTCAATGACAAGAGTTAGCCAATTGTTTATCTAGAAGAGGACCTCTAAGGACTACTCCGTCCAAAGACTAGCTAAAGAACTTTTCTTACTTTTAATAAAAGAATGTTTAGCATTAATTCAAAGTTCTTAAATGCAAAATGATTTATTGAATATAACTTCAAAAGCTTATCATATTGGACTGACAACAAAGAGAATTAACTATTCAAAAATGGAACGATTTGAAAAGTTTTTACATTTTCCATTGAAAATAAAAATTTGATTTTTTTTACTTAAGCCTTCTCAACAAAGTCTAACATCTCTACTTATGATATGTCCATATTTGTAATTTCTATAAATCTATGAAATTACAATCTCTATGTATTGAATTACCCTATGGATCTATTAATTATATTCTTTTTGATATTGTTGTTATTACTAGTTTGAACATAATTGGAGTTTTCAAATCAAACAAGGATGTCAAAGAAGATATAATTTAGTCTTAAGATGCTTATGATAGTTTAGGTTAAACCATATGAAAATGCAATCCAAGTGAAAGAAATAACTTTTTTAGTCAAAACACGTTATGGATCGATCGATTAAAATCCTTTTCAACCAATTTATTATACCAGATGTAGATTTTTTTATTCTTGAATTTTTTATTTATATGCATAAGCTTTGGAGACAATATTTTATATATTCGACAAGAACATACATTTAGTAAGATATATTTTTCAAATTAAACTTAAACACATTTATTAACAAAACATGTTATTTCATAAATAAGGAAATATATAATTTCAACAACCTTTATAAAAACTTTTTAAATAATAATTTAATCTCGAAATCAACCAAGAACACAAAAGATGTGAAAATATATATAATCAAAGAAATTTCAATGATTAAAAATATTACAGCTCTAAAGCATAAAAGACAAAAATGCAAAAATGCAACCTTCTATACTTGAACTCTAATCAAATGAGAAACATATATCAAGTATATTTGTAAGAAGATTATTTTTTATCTGATCATCAAATACATAAAAGTTTTATCTTTGAACATTACACAATAAGAATTATCTCTTTGAAGACTTGCATAAAAAGAAAATTTGTTAACATTCATTATCAAGAAATACAAAAACATCTACCACATTTATAATTCTTTATTTATAAATATTGTGTGTAATCTTGTTTTAGTGTAAGTGTGTTAAAACTCATATTTTTTTACTCTACAGAGTTGTTCATATCTTATCATGAAAAATAACATTCATTCAACAGTGAAAATAAATAATACTAGTATTCTCAATTTTAAAAGAATATTGAAAATGGATAATTGAGAATGATTGATATAATCATAGATATAATTGAGAATATACTAGTAATCAAGGTTTTTTATTAGTATAAACTCTTAGATATAACTTAAAAGAGATATCAATGTAATTTTTATCTATTAATATCCTTCGAAGTTTTTATCTATTGTTTATGAGAAAAGTTATTCAATCTCTCGTAAAACCTCTCTAAGAACTCAAACATTTATATGTATATACAAAAAATTAGAAAAGAAAACTTAATTTTAAAGTATTTTAATTTTATATATTCACTCATATAATATAAATTGAAATTATGAAATTTAGTGGTATTCAAACTCTATATCATTATTATAAGTGAAAAATAAAAGTTATAATTTCTTTGATAAAAATTACTTTTTTTTTCCTTAAATACATTATCACAGATTCTTTAAATATGCTTCACACTTTATTTTTTCAGCGTATGATCTTGTCTTTAGAACTCTCATCAATTAAATAAATATTTTAGATAAATTTACTGAGTTTAAATAAATTATCCCTGTGTCTAAGAGTTTTCAGAAGTGAGTTTATAAATGTATTCTTATTCCTAAACAGGTTATTCTTACAATATATATATATATATATATAATGTTACATCTTATTTTAATTTTTAAAATGCGTATGGAGAATGCTCTCTGCTTTAGATACTGCCTCGTGTGCCATGCTTTGAATGGGAATTGCACACTTGCTAGGTGGTCCAACCATGTAGTTATTGCTCCATCAAGCATTTTTGGATTTCAATAAATAATCGACCTTTAATAGTTGTTAAACTAGTTTTCTTCATTCAAGAACTTCTTTTTCTCTCGACTATCTCGATCTTCATCATTCCAATTTTCACAATAATATTATTCTTCTGACCTTATAATTATTTGTGTAATCTTACTTTTTATTGCATATTTTTATATTAAAACTGTTTCTCGAATTAATTTTTCATATCCTATCAATCATACCTTAAGATTTTAATGAGGTATATTTTAGGCTAAAAAGTCATTTATACAAAGTTTAAGCATATATAATTAATTCTTACATAATAATTTTGTACTTTTTTATTTTTTAAAAGCATTTTTGGTTATTTTCTACTTTTCTCTATTACGTGCAACTTTGTTATTGTTTATCTGTTTTTATATTATGAATTTAATGTTGAAATGAAAAAAATAATAATTTTCTTCAATTAGTTGTATTTTGAAATCAAACAAAAAACTTCAAATTAAAAAAAAGTCATGCATTGGTATTTGCTACCTAGTGGGTAGTGAACTTAATTCTAATTGATACTGATAAATTTGAAATCATTATAAGGGTTAAATTTTGGTTGAGGCTTGTATCTTAAAACATCATTTCATAATTATTTAAAAAAAAATGGTAGTAAGTATAGTCGGTGTTCAAAGTTCAAACAAAAACATAAAATAAAACCCGTGAATGACTTTGGTACCTCGCTAATTATTCCGATAATCGCGCCTCCGAAAACATTTCTTAATATAATACAAATTGTACACTAATTAGCAATAATTGGTAAAAGAAATAAATACCAACAATAAGTACAACGTGGTGGTTTAAAATTTTGAATTCTCGAGAGGAACTAAACAATTATTGGAAAATACATGGTTGGATAGAAAATTCCACCTTCTTCCCTTATATGATTTTATTTTCTACACAAATCTAGAATTTCTTATTCATGTTTAGCACGTGAAGTTATGAAGTTTACTAATCAATTATTATCATTTAAAAATGACATCACTTATAGTTTTTATTTCTTTTTGCAAATTTTACATATATGTTAAATTTTGATAGAATAACGAGGTGTATAAAACCAGAATAATGTTGTTTTACAAACCATCGTCTTGATTAATCTTTTCTTATTTTTATATGTTATTGAAATTTAATATATTGACAAAATCTGTAAGACTAAATCTTTTTGTGATGAATACAAAATGAACTTGGTAAATTTGCAAAATGATGATAATTGAATATCAATAAGATAGTTATGCTTCTTTCTATTTTACTTCAAAATTAATTTATATTAAGTTTTTTCATTTCTACTTTTTCGATAAATTGTATATTATTACTTAAAATTTAAGTGAAAAACCAAAATATCATTGAAAATTTGAACTTTAAAATGTAAAATAAAAAATGGAGAAAATTAAAAAAAAAAAACTTAAAAGAACATGGTAAAAAAGAAACAATGTATTTCTTATTAAAATAAATTTGATATATTCTTTTAAAATTATGAATTTAAGTTTTCAAAAAGTTTTCTCTCTTTTTTTCTCTCAAACAAAAGGGACTTTTATTAGTATTAGTAGTTAGCTAAAAGTAGATGGGAAAATACCAATGGTAGTTATTGTAGGGTAATGAAAGAAAGATAGTGATGGAGATGAAGAGATGAATATATTCCTATTCCTTGGTGGGTCAAAGATACTTATGGGAACATACACAACACATATGCTTCCATTAAGGCAGGCTCATAGTTTTTGTTAGAATTTAAAATATTTTTGCCAAAGTGGGGGGAATATGAACAAAATTAATTAGTGTGTCAGAAGAACACAGAAGCCAAAGGGGTTCAGATTCTACTCTGGTTCAGAATTTTATAATGTGACTCCTTCCTTCTTTCAATCTGCCTCATTTGACCACAGTCATCACCTAATCCACTTTCATTTTTATGGGCCCATTTTCCTTCCACACACCATTTCAAGTACAAAACAATTAATACAAGGATTGCAATAGTTCAAAATGGTGTTGGTGTTAAAACAAGAAACAGTTTCTTGAAATTTAACTAAATTAAAGGGATTAGATTTGGAGGTATGGGCAATCCTCCTTCCCCCTTACAATAAACACTTTTAGGATTTATAGGTATAAAAAATATTATCTAGATTCAGGAATAAAGTTGAGATGATGAAAAATAGTAAAAGGTTTATTATAAAGGAAAGTGTGAAAAAGAATAAAAAGGAATCAACGAAATGTTTGTAAATGGTTAGGATAGTTTTTTATATTAGTATATTTAGAAAAGAATTCGTAAAATAAACTTTTAAATATAATTTGATGTAAAAATTTAATTATTTAAAAAAATTAAGGTCCAAATAAATTTCAAGTTAAAATGAAATTTATTATGAAATCCTAATAAATAAATAAAAGTTATATTTCGGAAAAATAATATTAAAATAAAAGTTATTTTACAAATCTTCAGACTTACATATGAAATGTTAAACGTTGGAATGTAATATTATTAATTAATGACACACAATGCTATCAATATCATGTCTTGCCACATCATTAAGAAGTTTGATAATTTTTTTTTATAATTTTATTTTTAATTATTCAACTATTCAAATCAATTAATAAAAGATTCAATAATTTTAAAATACAAATTTTAAAAAATATATTAAATCCAATATAAATTGCAGATAGCCGACAAGCCGGAACTTTCTTTTGACTAATTTCAAAGGGCAAATGAGCAACCCTTTGTAGTGAACTAAGAAAGAGAAGTAGAAACAAGTCACTATCTATGAGGTACGTGCACCATCCAAATCAATTTGTTTAGCTAATTATCATTTTTTTTTTAATTTACAAAATCGATCAAGTTAGTAAATAACATGCTTCTTAGAACTCAAATAATGATTAGATAAACAAACAGAGAATGCCAATTTTATATTTCATTATATTGATAAACAAATGTAAAAGTATGTTTGAAAAAAAATGGTTTGTGTAAATTATCCGAATTATGATAAATTTCATTCCATTTGAAATATAATCAGATTGAGGTTATATGCACTGAAAGTAATAAATTATTTTTCTACAAATACTCTGCATATATCTATATTGTTAAGGTTACTGTTAATAATATTAATTTTATTTTTATACTTTTTTATTTGTAATAGAGTAATTAACAATTGTTTTTACCCCTTAACCCCTCAATGGTTACATCTCTCTCTCTCTCTCTCTCTCTCTCTCTCTCTCTCTCTCTATATATATATATATATATATATATATATATATATATATATATATATATTATATTATTATATTACGCATCGGGCTAAGAAGTGTATATAATTTACATTATCCGATATCAGAATAAAATTTGAAGAGCTCAAAACCCAATGAGAAAAGTATGGAGTTTGTATGCTTTTCATTGAGGTTCACGGTTTGTAAAATGATTGTATTTAGTTACATTACACTTTGTGTTATTTACTCGAATTAGGAGCTCAAGAAACATTCTTTCATTATTGTTAATTTCATGAACTTATTAAGCAAAAAGTTGATGAAAGAGGATAGAATTCTGGTCGTAGATGCCTACTACGATTTCACATGGTGGGTGTTTTTAGTGTCATTTTGTGATTTTGGGAATGACGTGAATCATGCATAACCTTCAAAGGGGCTTTGACCAATTTGTTCTCTTTTTCATTGCTTTTGGTATGTAATGGCAAGTGTGAACTCTTTAATTCGCCAACATGTTTGACCACCTTCCAATTCCACACATGATAAAGGTTTATTCCATTTTCTGCTATTTTTTTTTTTTTGGGATTAAAATAGGTGACCAGTGAAGAACATCTCTTTCATCTTTTGTTAATTTTTACTTTTAATTCATGGTAACCTTAAAATTAAAAAAATATAGCCATTTTGTTTTATTTTATACTTTTATAATGCAAGTGTACCTCGTACAGTTGCAAATTAATACAGTTCAATTCAACTTTGTATTGCCAGTGGAAGCAAGTACAAGGATGGAAAGCCTCGTACGTTTTTTCAAAACTCGACAAATATGCAGAGAAGAAAAGAATAAAAAAGTAGAAAAATATCCCACAAAAAGGAACACAATCAAGTTAGTGTTTTATGGCTAACAAATAAATTTGCCTTTTGAATATATGATTAGTAGTTTGTTGTTGTATTATAGTTAAGAGATTGATAAAATTGATTTTAGTATCTTTACATAATTAGTCTTTATTATGACCAATAAAAAAACGAAATGGATAAATAAAAGTTTAAGGATTTATAATTAATAACTGCATAAATGAGAAGGTGGTAAATAAGTGAAGAATTAATACTATAATTATTTTAAGTTATATATATATATATAACAAAATAAAATTGATTATTTTTCTAAAAACTATGTTTTCCTAATTAGTTCTTTCTTTCCTTTTTAGAATCTATTATATAGAAGATATAGATTTTAGGTCAAGATAAAAATTTTATTTCACTATTTTTTTTTTAAGTAAATCATATATCACAAGTTCTACAAATTTGATAGTACAATTATTAAGAGCGGGTTTAAGTAACCAACTACGTTCCATTTTAATGAAAAAAAGAATTACAATTATTTGATTTTGACACTTTACTTGTCTACTATCTAGCCAATCTCAATCCTCTTTACCTATTAGTCTTAGTTTATCTTCGTGGAAGATAAGACAAAGGTGATTCAAGATGAGTGAAATCCACAAATAACAAAGTGTGTAAAAAAAAACAACTAATAGTAGCTAATTAGAAGTATTTGCTAAGCCCATTTCAAAGTGTTAAACAAATTAGCTACAGAGAGAACATTTTAATTTTTTAGGTATAGGGCTCAAAATGACTGAAGAGATTTGACAACAATTAATTGAATTTTGAAAGGAATGAACAAATTACAAACTACCGAGTAGATTAGGTAGACAAACTTCTAAAATTGTCTTATGCATAATTTCATTGAGCAAAAATAAAACAGTTAAGTAAATATTCTCTAATAAAGACATTCTAAAACTAAGTTTAAAAGAGATTAAGTTACTATCCTAACTAATTTCTAAAACAATAATTTTGGATGTTATAATTGGAATGTCTCACATTGGACCTTTTTCAACATATATACTTTGTAATACTCCTTCTCTAACATATCACACATTAAGGAGTTGTAGAACTTTGAATTAACCATGTCACTTTTTTGTTTCATCTTTTCAGAGGATCCTAAGTACAAACATGTTGTCTACCACATTCATAATGTGAATGTAGTAAGAATAAAAAAAATAATCACATACTACTTATGGTAATTTTAAATAAGGAAGGTTTATTAACAACTTATTCCTCACTTTCCATAATGTTCAAAATATACTCCTTTAGTCAAGTAAAGAACTAATCCCAAAAGGTTAACTTTGATATTAACTAAAATAAATACTTAACTCGAGAAATAAGGATTTGAATAGAGTTATAAAAACACTTTAAAAGAGTTTCACAAACTTGTCAATTAGATGTGGACAGACGCCAAAAACTTGTAGATTATTTTCGACAAGTGTACCGAGTCAAAAGTAATATAATGTATGAAATAAGAGTGTTCAATTCACAGGGAACAACACTGCTTAAAGTTTCCAATAATGAGTAGTGATAAGTATTTAGGTTTCAGATATAGTGTTGTTATGTTAAAGAACTAAAAGTTAGAACATGAAAATGACTCAGTAATTGACAATTGTAGTGGAGTTGAAATCTCAGTAAAAAAGAACTTCAGATTGAATTTCATTTATCTGGCTCATTTGCATTTTGATTTATAAATTATGTATGACAAATGAAACTACTCGTTGCTTCTGCACAAATAAAAGTCATTCAAGTTTATTCTTCACAAATGAAATCCATAAGTTAATAGTCTAAACTCCAATTTCCCAGTTGTTTAGCAATTTAACCAACATTAAAAACAATTCTAAAACACAATCAATAATACATTGGGATTCATTCATGGCATCACAATAAGATCTCTTGCATTTATACATCTAGCATGTATCAGGTTAATGAGTCAATGATTTGTTAGTGACTTCTAGTTTACGCTAGACCTGTTCACTTGGGACACTCTTCAGTAATTGTCTCCCTTCCTCTTGACCATTTTGCATAGGCTATCCTTGCTCGCTTAGGCACTTAGCCTATGCAAGTTTCTTTCTTTTGGGCGAATTCTCTTGGATGAGTTCTCATTTTACATCCCTCACTCTTTTCTGTCCTTCATGCTTTAAACCTAGAATTCATACAAAATTTTGAGATCAAATGCTTTCATCAATCACATGGCTTGAGAATTTGTATTTTAAATCCAAAAAGTCTCAAATTGAGATATTATGCTAATTTACACTATAATTAAAACCAAAATCACCCGATTCTTCAACAAAATATACTAAAATTTGGCATTTAACAATGTTGATTTATATCATCTACGAGTTTTTGAAACCTATTCATATTTTTCACAAAAGCTTTTAAATAAGATGGTCAAAAGTAAATGAAACAAGGAATAGAAAAAATAGTGTAAACATTTAATTTATATTCGTTTACCTCAATTTAAATTATATACAATTCTCTTTTTTTAACTTACAAATAGATTAATCACAACGAATCACAAATATTACCATTTCTAGCTTACTTAAATACACAAAATCACTTTTCACAATCTCTCTGTAATATTAAACAACACAAAATCACTCTTCACAATCTCTCTGTAATATTAAACAACGATTACACAACATCCTTCTATATTAAGTATAATAGGTTTCTGAAAACTATTCAATAAAAAGTTATTTTATAAGAAAATTCTCCTACGCAGATTATGCAGAAAAACTCATTTATTTTTTGCATGATTCCGCCTACAAAATCAATCATGAAAAAGAAACGAAAGGGATGAAAGGATATTCTTTAGTAAAGGCATCTCAAAAATGAATCAAGAAGAAACTAAATTATTTTATTATTAAGTACTCTAATCAATGTTGCGTCTATCATTTCTTTATTTGAATTGATTTCCTTTTATATCAACTCGCCTTTCAAGAACTTATTCATACAATGTATCAATTTTATTTTAACGTTTCTTTTAACAATTAAATACCTTTCAAAAAATAAATATAAAAACATTGTTAGAGTTAAATTGTTTTTACGATGTTTCTAGTTTTTAGTTTTTAGTTAGAGTTAAATTTCTTTATGAAACAAAAAAATTATCGTAGTATAAAGTTACTCAAATTAAATTGACAAGCAAACTTAATCTGGTTTTGCATAAGTATTTGTGCAATTGATTTGAAATAATGTGATCAATATTTAAATGTTTTATATTAAAAGCAAATTTGATTGTCTAACTTGGTGTAAATCTTCCAGGCAATGGAAAACTATATTCATCAATTTTAGTAAACCAATATGTGAGAACAAAAGCCAATTTATCTAGAATCTGACCTAACATTTATATTTTCTAAAATTATGTTTGACTACTAACAAAATCAATTTTAAATAAATAAATGTTAATAGTTGTTAACAGCAAAATCAAACAGAGATTTGTATTCCAAACTCCACGACAAAAAGTATAATTAGTCATGCTCATTTATCTTTAATGATAACTCTCTATCTTAGAGATAAAAGCAAACACTATTGTGGCAACATTTTAATGGCTTTATGACGACACTGACCAATGATAAAATGAAAGCAACAATTGGCAATGAGTAGAAACAAACACGAGTGGATCAAACTCTGCTTTTATGCGTTGTCGCCTTTCCAGCTTGTAGATAGAAATGTTTCCTAATCGAAACAAAAGAACCCTTTTAGGGTTGCACTATCCCAACTCGAAGGATCGTATTCAAAACACATTTAATTATTGTAAACTAAGTCACTTGTTTATTTAGATTTTGACATTTATACATTGATTTACCGTTTATTTAATTAGTTATGAAAATGATGTGAGATTTTGACATTTGATAATCAGTAAAAACTAACATATATTTTACATGTTAAATACTTTGTAATTTTATTTGTTTTACGAGTTTCTTTAATTTATTTTTTCATGGAATTGATTAGCTAGGATGGATGATACTTGATTTGTTGGGAATTATTATACATTTTTTTTAGTTCACACTTTTTTTTTATAGTTTTGGGTGTTATCCTTATAATATTTCTTCAAAATATTATTACAATAAATCTTTAAAATATCACTATAATAAACATAAGATTATTTGACAATTTAATAATAAATAAAATTTTTATCACTATTTATTTATATTTTTTATAGATAAATAGGTTTCATTTAAATTTAGACAATAGATAAACATAATTAATCACAAAATTTGTTTTGCTAATAAAATAATAATTAATTATCATTATTATTATCTTCATCACGTACATTATTTTTTTTTTCATTTCATCTTTTAAATCAATGCTTGCATATCATTTTTTTGGTCATCATCATTCATAACTGTTAGGTATTCAAGTATGAGTCTAAGTCCTACATTGGGTAAGAATGAGGAAGTTGAGCAACATATAAAAAAGAAGACCCACAAACTTAATGCCTTAAGGTTTTGGATTGAAGGTGGTGTCATTCTCTTATATGGGTTTGACTCAGTTCTCATTGTTTGAGATCTTCCCGGTTTTCTCCCTAAGATTCTCCCAACAATAACTTTCATAGAAATTATTAGATTTTCATTAGTTGTAGAATGGGTAAGTCATTTTTATCCAATGGAAATTCATGCTTATTATCTGAGGTATTAGATATAAATAAAAGTAGTCAATGTCACCCTTCTCTTGACATATATCATTTATAGCTTTCTCTAGCATATCATATCAATCTCATGTTTTTTTTTTCATTACTACTAGCCAATTAGGGTCTTTGTTGTCCTTAACATAATATACTTGTGAGCTTGACAAGCTAAGACACATGTCTCACTTTAATATTAATAAAAATAAATTCATATTTGTATCCTCTCTCCTTTAAATACAGATCACATCAATCACATTTAAACAAAACAATATTATTTCTATAAGAGTAACTTAATTTAATAATATTTGTCAACACACTAAAATAATCTATATTTCTTATATTCTTATCACTTCTAACTAAAAATTTACTATTTTGTAATTTTAAGTACATATCTAGGTCCTTTACACTAAACTTCCAACCTTTTATCAACTAACTTACTTACAAGAATCTAGTTCATAAGTCAAGTGAGTCAAATACAATAATGACTTATTTATTCTTATGTCACATTTTTTTTTTAAGAATGTATCTCATTGAAAAAATAATAAGATAAATGTATTAATATACAAATACTAATAAAAAATATGTAGAAAATAAAGAGTTAATGTTACGAATAAAGATAAGAGGAAGATTATAATTAGCTGAAAAAACATTAGTTGTTATTTGTTTTTATTTATTTAATTAATACAATCTAATTAAATATTAGTTTAATTTGGATGCCATTTAATAAAATTATCTCATATTAATAATATTTAAATATAAAAATTTATTTAAGATAAAATAAAATGAAAAATAATGTTGTTTCATCTTTTACTTAAATTATTTTAGATTCACATTAAAAATTATATTATCAACTATTAATTTAAAAATTAATTTAAATAAATAAGATAAAATTGATAATCTTCATATTTGAACCGTTAACCCAGTGCTTAAAGGATAAAATTAGTTATCAACGATGATACAATTGTTGAATTAATTTAGTTTACTTTAATATATTATATTATCTAATTGTGGAACTTAAATTTAAAATAATTATTTAAATAAATACTAGAAAAATAACAATAGTTTGAATTAATATTTTAAGAAACATATAATAACATTAATCCAATCAAATTGTTGATGTTTGTGAATTATATCATTTCCAGAAAATTGTGTAGGAGTTAGACAATTGTTTTTAGCACCATAAAAACCTTTTGTATATTAAGTGGCAAATCTCTATAACTTTTCATATAATAAATTTTTTTTTTGTTCACTTGATAAACTCACAAATCTTCTTTAAATTCCTGTATTGATAGATCTCTACATATAGAAATATTATTAATAGTCCACAAAACAAAATACATATAATGATTTTTTTTTCATTAACACATCATATATTTATATATCGTTTTTCCATAATTTTGTCAATTCATCAATAAAGATTATAATATAAATAATAATTATTATTATAAATTAAAAATAATGACAACTAATTTATCTCTTATATATCTCGTTATCATTAATAATTTGTCATTATTATCTTATATATTATTATATCTTATTATTGTCAATATTATATAAAATTACTGATATTAATTATTTTTGTCACAATAAAACTTAATTATAATACTATTTAAAATTATTATTAGAGTATCAGTCATAATATAATTATTGTTTTAAGATATTACTAGTAATATATTTATAATTTTTAATGAGAGATATTTATATTACTAAAATTAGGTTTTTATATACTGACTGTACTGTATAAAAATGTTTTTAACATATCTTAAAAATTAAAAATTAATATAACTTGAGAGTACAGGAGAGAAAAATAAATAAAGAATCCAAATTGGTTTTTTCATTATACTTTGTGTCTTATGTGGAGCAATACAAACTGGTCCCTTGTCATTACAATAATGTAACCAAGGCAAGTCGTTTTCTCAAATTATATTCGGCACATGGTCTTGGCATTGTGGCTACTTTGAAAAACGTACCAAAATTATTACTTTTTTGTTGCCCAAGTTAATTTATAATTACAAGGCATATTTCTCCAATCTCCATGACATTCTTTTGTATTTAAATGATCTAGCAACAATAGCAGGGAAACACCTAAAATTCATAAGTTAAAATTAATTTAAAAAAATTCATATAATTTTTAAAATTCTATTTTTAATTTATACATAGATTAATTTTAAATTATAAACAAATTGATATGTCTTTTGTTCGAAAAGAGTCTATGAGAAACTCGATACATCCTCAATTTAATATCGTAAAGTAAGTTTTTTTTTTTTCATAGCAAACACTATAAAATTTAATTTAGTTTCTAAAAAAATCACTATAATTTGTTATGTGAGGCTAGTCTTTCTATTCATTACCTAAAAGAACTAAATTATCCTGTTTATAATTTTAAAAAGCTAAATAATTACTATGATTTTTAGGAATAAAAACTTTTGTATTATTATTTTAAAAATTAATTAAAAATTCATCTAAATTACCAATTTGGTAATTATTAAATTGATTTCTGACTTAAGATTACACTGAATGGTTTAGAACATTATACTAATTTCGTTTATTATTGAGTGTATCCCTTACTTAAGATCTAAGTGCATTTTTATAATTTTCAACCTTTTTTTTTTTCGAAAGTAATTTGAATTATCACATCCAAAAAGTTGTTACAAGTTATAATATTCAAAGTAAAGTTCGAATATGTATTTGAAGTAAAATTCTAATATGTTTGGATGAAATAAAGATGTGTAAATGACATATAAAAATGGATAATTCAAAAAATGCATAATTTAAAAGGTTTAACGTTCAAAAAAAGTTGAAGTAAATTGAAAATGTTAAAAATTATAATTAAAAAAACAAAGTATTTTGAATAAAATTGATTTTAGATATCATATTAAATAACGATGATAAAATTTTTTATAACTTCAAATGATGTTAAAAAGTATTTAATCCAAGATAAAAATTCAAAAATATTGAATAAAAATATTCTAATACAAAAATATTTTGAAAAATATAAGATTGAAAAATCATATATCTATCAAAACTTAAACATATTTTTCTTTAAATATCTTTTAAATATGTTCATTCAATGTAATACAAACATATTACTAGTTAATTAAAAAAGCTTATTCGTATTTTAGCTTAATGTGATCCTATTTAAAAAATCTTATTTATTAATAAAGGTTCTTCCAACATTGTTTTCGAACTATGTTGAAAACTAGTACTATATTTTCAAATTAATGATCAAAATTCTCAATCAATAGATACTGTTAACCGTTTTCTACTCAATTAAATCAATCATATATAATTTTGATTTACGAAAGAATGACTAAATCATGCTTTGTTTGTGAAATATATTTATAGAAATGTTTATACAAGTGTTAATCGAGAATTCCGATGATTAATTTGAAAATATTATATTAGTTCAAAGATGACTAAAGCAAACGAATTTTACCAATAAATAAGATTTTTTTTAAAAACACATTGTTTAGTTAAATACCTTTCAAGGTTGTTTAATTATAATTAATAATAAATTATTATTATTATTATTATTTAATTAGGTTATAAAGTAACATTATCAACTATAATTATAAGCTTAACATCACCTATAGATGCCCACTCATAAAGAAGTAAACATTTTAAAATGTCAATTAATTAATTATATATATTAATTATAAAAAAAATAAGAAGTTGATCTTATGTAATAAAAAATATTAAAAAAAGAATCCTTTATAATTAGCAATATTTAAAATATATATATATATATATATATATATATATATATATATATTATTAGAACTATTTTTATTTATTTGTATCATATTTTTGCTAGCTGAGGATATTAAATTTTATTTATATGTTGTATTGATTTTTTTTAATATAAAAAAACTATTTGTATTGTTTAAGATATACACGACTTATCTTTCTTTCTTATATTTTATTTATATGTTGTATTGATTTTTTTAGTATAAAAAAATAACTATTTGTATTGTTTAAGATATACACGGGTTAACTTTCTTTTTTATATTTTACATGACACTTCAAGTTTTTTTTTTCTAAATCGTTTTTTACTTGATAAATCCACTATTTATAGAGATTTTTTAAAAACATTTTTCTTATGTCAGTTTTCACTATTTTGATGTTTTTTTTTCTTTCTTTCTTTTAGCTTTTAAAGAAAACGTCTTTCAACGTATATCAACCTTAATATAAATAAAAATAAGAAAGAATTTATTGAAAACAGAGAAAAAAAAAATAAAAACAAGAAGCATGAGAGAAAAATAAGAAAAAGATTTTAAAAGATTTTTATAAGAAAAGAATTAGAAAAAGTTAGAAGACATAAATAAATAAGAGAATTTGTAAATTTAGAAGAGTATAACATATTTTAAGTATAAAAAAATCAATAATAATATAGAATTATAAGAGTGGACAGAGGAATCCATATATGAAAAGTCTTTCAAGAACACTTGATAGTTATAACTACTTTCATATGTCTTTTTAAGGTGGATATGATGGTTGTAACTACTTCACATGTCCTTTCAAGTATCTTGAATGAAATTGAAATTATTAAGTGTGTATTTTTACCACATGACTCTCAACTCTCCTCACACAAGTTATATCCAACTCTAGCTCAATGTGTGTACTTTTATCAGGAAGATAAGTACTACCAGCTATTAAAGAGATCTGGTAAAGAAGAAAAGAGAAAGAAAAATTAATGTTGTATGTAACACATTTAGTAATTTTTAACGTTCAAGTTCTCTAGATGATAGAAAAGGAAGAAGAAGATAATCAAGTAAGTTCAAAGCTACTTAACTGCCAAATAAGGGAATTCAACGACTACTTTCATCAAGTTTGTATCAAGACACACATCAAAGAGAAGAAAAAAAAGAATAATAATTATTTGCAAGTGTTGAAATTCTACTAAATTTTCTTAATGTCTTAAAAGTTTGTAAAAAATATTGTTTGTGTCATCCAACAAACTAGTAGAGAGAGATTAAATCATTGTATATATATAAAAACATTATCTCTATTGAGCGCAAAATATGATATTTTGATTATAAAGAGATTCTATTTATCTTAAGCCAGGAGTAACTAATACATACATGAGCTAGGAGTGACTTGTAAAGGTTCAATTCATCCCTCTCACCCAATCTTAAACTCAACCCCTAAAACTAATATGTATGAGTCATGTTCAATATTTGTTATCACAAAATATTTTATATAGGGGTGGTTTAGTGATTCTAGATTGGTTAGACCAGTGGGTCTCAACAATTGATTGTCTCTGAATATGATTTTCTTTCTTGCTTATGAGATCTTCAAACATAGACATTCTTTTGGTTATGTTTTGTGAGAAACCGCTATGTAGGTACTATGATTAAGATTGTTTGGTTGAGTTTGAAAACATTTATAAGAAGAATTATTTTATTTTTAGGTATCCATACGAATTTGGTTTATTCGGCACTAGATTAAGAGACTTTCCACCTATACCATATTAGGATAAGACTTTTTATAGTGAAAAATTTTCAATTGTAGATGATCTCCTGTCTTACTATCACCTTCTTCACTAGAATGCTTTCCTAAGGCTTTTTGAATTTAAAAACATTTATTTCTCAAGTTTCTCAAACTCTATGTTTTGAGTTTCAAGTCTCTATTCTAAATTCTTTACATAAATTTTCATTTTCATGCTTGAGTTCAACATTTTATTCTTCTTAGAAAGCTTCCTTTTCTTTTCCCTACTATAGACATTCTGCTATGAACTGTCTAGGTTTATATTACAGTCATAGCAAATAACTTGCTTCTTTTGTTTTTTTGATTCTTTAGGATTTAATCTTCTTTTTCCTTTTTTTTTTTTTTTTGTTTTTTTATTTTTTTTTTTTTTTTTTTTTTTTTTTTTTTTTTTGAGAATATCATGCTTCTTGACCCTTTTACTTTTTGAAATTTATTTGTATGGAAGGAGAAATCAGGTCTAATCATGAAACATCTCATGAATTATCTATATAATCTATGATCTTAGGAGGAAGATTCTTCCTTTGTTTCTAAATCTTAAGACATTTTGTTGGAGCACCTTTCAAAATCACAATGTACTCTTTTAAGGATAACTTATCCAGATTATTGGATACATATAAGGTTGTTTGTTGATATGTCCATGATAAAAGAAGACTCCTTCCAATCTCAAATGAAATCATCAAATAATTGACCCATAACTCAAGTTAAAGATGAACAAAATATAATATATTATATTATTCTTTGTCAACCTTTTCTAAATTTTTTATTATTTATAACTCTTTAATCTTTTTATATCCTCGTCTAATTTTATGAGACTTTTTGTTTTTTATTCACAATATTTCTTTTTTATTCATATTAAAAATTATGTTATAAATATTTATTACTACAAAATTTATAATATTTTATTATTTTAAATTAGACGTGAATATATCATGTTGGAATCATCATACATATTAAACTTTGAAATTTATATTCAGATTATAATTTTCTAATTATATTAATATTTTAAATACGTTCACTCAATTAAAATTAAGAATCTATTTCTAGTTAATTAAAAGAACTTTGAAAATATGAGATACCCAATATAAAAAAACTTTAATTGCTGATAAGATTTATGCAAATTTTTATAAAGTTTTTGAACTAATTCCCAAAATTATCGATTGTCAACTATATGTATATATAATCATTCCATAATTTGATGAAATTCTGTATATACATTCCATTGAAAATAAAGATGATATTTGCATAAGTAGTGGCTGAGTGGGTGTCAAAATGAACACCCACAAAAAGAAAGAATTAACGTGGGACCTCTATGAGAATAAATATCACAAGACAGAATACTAAGTTTGTTGGGACCCTAATGAACTTTGACTGGGAAAAAAGGAATTGCAGCTTTCTGAATTTGGGACCATTTGATTGCTAATTTTTGAAAATTCAATCAAATTTAGGTGTGGAAAGTTGCTTCCTCCTGCTTTAACTAATTCCCTTTTTGCCAAGAAATCAAAATTTTGGTTCACCTTCACTTCAAAGTCAATGATGCTTCACAAACTTTTGGAAGCATTCAAGGATATGGCAAATCTAAACTCTTCAAAAGAAATTTAAAATTTGAGGATATGACCCAAGAATCAAGTTTGTTTTTAAAGAGAAAGAAGACCAATGTCACCAATTAAAAGATGCCCTTTAAAGTGTGGCATTTCATTACAATGCCTCAATGAACCAAAATAGCTACCCATGGTTTTAAATGATTGAAAATATCATTGCTTGCTTTAAATAATGCGGTTTTAAGCTTCCAACGTGTATGCCAAAGTAGCTTTTAGTCTAAACTCATTAAAGATTAAACTCTTTTCTTTTAATATGAGTTACACTTCTTTTAGCTTTATTTATCTGAAAAGAATTTCTTCCGATAAAATATTTTCAACAAATTATAATAATATTCAACGTATTTAATTTATCAAAGTTCCGGGTTGTTTCTCCTAGTTGAGGGCACTTCTAGATAAAAACTTTTATAAGAAAAAATAAAATAAAAACTTAATCCTTTTCATAAGTTAAAATTAATTTATGTGTGAGTTAATTTGCAGAAATTATTATATAATAATTTCTTTAAGTTCTTGTTTTTAAACTCATTTCAATTTATAAACATTTTTTTCATACTTTCCCTTTTTATATATAAATTAACCCTTACTTATATTAGAAGTATGTGTAGTGCTTCTTCCTGGCAAATGTTATTTTGGGCCCTGGCTCAAGGGGTAACCTAATCTGTAACTAAAGAATATTTATTTTGCACAAAATTAAAGACAACAAAAAGGAGTTTCTTTGATTTTGGAGTGCATATTTAAAATACATGCAAGTGAAAGAAAATATAATACAAGTAGAGATATAAATAGTTGTATATAGTATTACATATAGTGTTGATTATTTTTTTGTTATTATAATGATAAAATTGATGTTTAAATGTATTCATTGTCACTGAACCAACATTAACGAGAAAACCATAATTTTCCATTCAAAGTTTTCACAATGTTATATTTGTTGTTTAATCTAGTCCGGAGTGATTCTTCCTGCACCTCCGTGACGACTTCCTGCACCTCCATAGTTTTCCAAAATTCCCATTTTGAACATAATAAAAAGACTAAAATATCCTTCGTCTACAATTCATATTGTAAAAATTTTGAAATACATTGCGGGTTCTACAACCCGCAATGTAAAAAATTTTGAAACATATTGGGGGTTGTACAACCCGCAATTCAAAAAAATTTCAAAAATGAATTGCGGGTTGTACAACCCGTAATGTGTTTCAAAATTTTTTACATTGCGGATTGTAGAACCTGTAATGCGTTTTTTCAAATTTTTACATTACGGGTTCTACAACCCGCAATGCATTTAAAAAAATTTGTATTGCGGGTTCTACAACCCGCAATGCATTTAAAATTTCTTTTGTCAACTCGAAAAAAAAATAATTTATTTTTATAAATACTAAAAATTATTTATAAAAATATTTTTTTTTTACTTTTTATTATAAGAAAAAGTAAAATTATGTTAAAAACAAATATTACAAAAATTTGTGGCCTTGACCAGGATCTGGAAACCTTTACTGCGTAAGACTAAGGTGATAACCACTACATCATAGAAGATTGCTGGTTGTACAACTCGCAAAACAAAACAATTTATAAATACATTGCAGGTTACAAAATTTTTTTAAATGTATTAACCGGCAATGTAAAAATTTTTTAAACACATTGCGGGTTATACAACCCGCAATTCATTTTTGAAATTTTTTTGAATTGCGGGTTGTACAACCCACAATGTGTTTCAAAATTTTTACACTATGGGTTATAGATTAAGGACATTTTGGTCTTTTCATTATGTCCAAAATGGGAATTTTGAAAAACTATGAAGGTGCAGGAAGTCGTCATGGAGGTGCAGGAAGAATCAGTAGCCCGTAGTCTCTGGCCCAGTAAGATATCTCTAGCCCAAAAGAGAATCGGAGCACACAAAGTGGGGTGTTGCGTTCTACATCCCTGTTTTTAAAGCTGCACCCCCATGAGGGGAGGAAAATGACAAAATTATCCCTAAAAAAATACATTCAGGTATTACAAATATATAACCCAAAATGTATTAATACATTGTAAATTGTATAATTCAGCATATTTTTTCTAAACTTCAAAACACCTCTTAGTATAATTTTTAATATATTAATACATTTCCAATTATATATTTTGATATTTAGAAACTATTAGTTATCAAATGAAATAGGTGTTAATTATGACTAAAATAGTTATCAAATTAGATTTTGATTATTAAATAACTGTAAAATAAAAGTAAAAGTAATGATTGAATTTAGTGACCAATTAAGTCAAGATAATGATATTTAACATTAGTTACTAAAATTTTAGTGACTTATACCATTAAATTCTAAATTAGTCTCTAACTTAATTAGATACCTATTTAGAATTAATGGTATAATATTTTTAGATTTATACAGTAACTTTTATCAAGGTAATACATTTTAAAATTATAATACCATTTCAGAATTAATTTTTTATTTTGTATTCTAAATTGTAAGTTCTGAAATTGAACTACAAAAATAAAAAATATTCTAAACTATATTTTAAAACATAAAAAAATATATTTTAAATTACACAATTAAAAATATAAATATATATTAAATTGTATAATTTAAAATACAAAATTTAAGAAGATAGAATTGAAATTTTAATTTATATGGAGTGCATTTCTATAAACATGGACTGGAAAATGCAACGCTACACACATTATTATGATTTATGACTAGGTCCGTCATTCAAAGTTATAAATATTGAGCTCTGTTTTAAGGTAGAATTTTGCATTTTCTATTATATATATATATATATATATATATATATATATTTTAAAAAAATAGCCTTATAAATATTATTTTTATGGATCCATACGCTTGGTCGACATTTGAATTTTTCTCAAAAAGAATTATTTAAAACAAAAAAATAATAAAATAAAAGTAGAAGAAAAACGATTATATTTGTTTCGGTCACTTCTTTTGCCAACAAGATTTTTTTGTGTTTCCATACATTTGTTCCAATTTCATCCATATATCACCATACAAATATCCATACTTAAAAACAGAAAAAATGATATGTTTTATCCTGGATTTAACATGTGTTTTTTTTTCCAGAAAAAAAATCTATAACTTGATCAGCCCACACTTTGTTAAGGTATAATAGAATTTCAATCTTTACAACCAACATATTTCACAAATAATTTTATTTTATTTTTCTAATTAAAAAATTTTCTTCACAAAACAAGAGTGGTATAACTTTTGTTTAAACATATAGCGAAATTCATTTTCAAGACTCTTTTAAAACTTGAAGTTCTTTTTAAAACTCTTTTAAGACTTGAAAAATTGTATGCAATATTGATACAAAATTTCATTATAACACAATCAAAAGAAGATAAGCAAAAAAAGATGACACCAAAGATTTTATACTCGTTCAGATCAACAAGATCATACATCCAATCTTAACAAATTAAACTCAAAATTGTTGGTTCAATTAAGTTCAAAAATTATTACAATAAAATTAACTCTTGAACACTTTCAAGAAGAAATAAATAAACAAACGTTGACACCAAAAAGATATCAATCCTATCAACTCTTTTGAACACAAGAAGATATATGTCTTATCAACTATTGATCACCAAGAACCAAACATTGGAACAATCCAATTACAACAACAAAGAAACATAAAGAAAAATATTAAGAATGTTCATAATGAAAGCACACAAGATTCGGCAATGCACAAACTTTCATCATCAAAACATCTTCACTAGAGCTTTCAGGCTTTCTTCAAGACCAACATCTTGCTATATTGATTTTCTGTGTGCTATCTTTATTAGTCTATATTCCACAATTAATTACATTCATTTTTTAGTTACTTATTTTCAAAAGAGTTTAAGAAGGTGTTAATCTTTTTCAAGAAATTTTTAAAAACAATTCTCCTATTCTTGGTTTAGCTTAACCTCAAATTCTTTTACAACAAACTTCTTAATCTTGATCATGTTTGTCATTTTTCTTTCTTCAAGACAAAAACAAATAAAGGGAATGAATATTAATCAGTAATCAATGACCAACGACCAACGAATGTGGAATAAATCAAAATCGGATATATTTATTAAGAAGTTCACACAAAAACAAGTAAGACCATAGATTGTTATACTCAAAACACAAAAATACGTAAGGAAAGACAAACACACAAAATGATAAGAAATGACTATATATTCATTAATCAGTTCTTAATAAACACATATGAGCCAAATACATTGATTAACAAAGTTACATAATACATATACTCAAATTAGAAAGAACAAATTATTAACAAAGTTACATAATACATATACTCAAATTAGAAAGAACAAATTATTAACAAAGTTACATGATACATAAACTCAAATTATAAAAAACAAATTACAAGAATAAAAATAAAATAAAACATGTATGAACCACTCACTTGAGAATGTTAGTAAGACCACACTGTATATAGGTTAGTTAGAGCATAACTGACTTAATAATAAAATAATAAAATATTTTAACTAATTAACAAAATAATAATATAATAATAACTAACAAATGTATGCTTAAGATAACTCTATAAACGCTCTATGAAAACATTGTGTATTAGACCGACAACTAAATTGATTTTAAAAATATGAAAATAGACAGAAAACATATTTAACATATTTGACTAGTATATTATTTTAAGTTGAAAGAAATACATGAACTTATTTATTATGGAAAAATTTGAAGGCATTAATACAATTTGAATGACTTATAAAAAAACTATCTATTTGTATAAAGTTTTGTTAGGGTCACATAATGAAACATCCTACACTCAAAATTAGATAAAGGAAAAAAGACATTAACTCCTAAGAAGGCATTTATATATATATATGAAATCATCATTATTGATGGAAGGTTTATTTTATATCCTATTCTTGTTGGAGCACTGATACATAGGTTGAAGGATTTAAAAGGCTTTTCAAGACATCCTTCTAAGTATATTTAGACGCATAAAAATTAATTTCACAAAGAACCCACTTGTAAACCTATCTTTTGTTTTTCTCGTGAGAGTGTTAGGTATCAATTTTTTGATGCTCTCTAAAAAAAAAGTTTTTCATCTCCACCCTCCTTGAGTAATGACCATGACAATGACAGGATTTACTTCCATTATTGGAAGAACTTCCACGAGAAAAATATTAGAAGAGAAAGATGAATGGACTAAACTTCCATCCGTCACCCTTAGTAGAAAAAGGTGGATGTGTTACATGAAATATTTTACATTGAGTTTTACTAGCTTTTTTTTATAATAATATAGTTATAAACAAAACTTATATAATTCCAAAATCAATTTTTATCAACATCAAAATTTAAAATCAATTTTGCTAAACCTAAACATGTACTCAACCGTTATGTTCAATTAAATTTTCAATATCATTCAACATGTCACCTAAAAGGATATACAAATCCTTGCAACATATGTTGTGTTCTCATTGTTGCATGAGGTGTGGTGTGCTCTCTTCTGCATCTTCTAACATCGAATGAGGAAAATAACTGGGAAGATTCATTACATTGTCACCACTAACATAAACTACTCGAAAAATGTCATACTTCATTTCAGTAGAGAATCGTTCAAGATAAGGCATCATCCACTTTCTATGGTCCGGGTGGAGAATCCATGAGTAACAAAATTGTAGGGACTGCCACACATGAATGCATACCACACTTGGTAAGCATTGGCCTTTCATACAAAGGCCAGAAGTTATGCCATCTATTTTGGAAAAACGAGACCTAAAAATTGCTAGTGCTGCATAGGAAAGGTCATTAAGGTCCCTTGTAGTTGTCACTACCCAGTCCATGGAGATTATGTCACCAGTGCTGAACTTCACAGTTAAAGAACCATCTCTTGATTCTCCAGCATATGCCTCAAGGAAATTATGTTCAACTATGACTGCCATTCTTGTTACATTACTGGCTAGCAATGATTGCTGTAAAGGGAATTGCAAACACAAAAATTTAGAACATTTTATTAGAGATATAGTATAGTAATATGGACAAAATAATTTGTATATATGATTGAGACAGAACTCTTGCACCATGTACAAACTTTTAATATTGAAAAAAAGTTCAAATCTAAATTATAAAACATGTTCTAGTTAATCAGATAACAAATAAATACTTATATGTTGGTCTAACTCAAGTATTAATACATCTTCATTTCTGTGTGAAAAAATTAACCTTACATGAAGTTTGAATGCTTGACATACATTATAAGTTTTAGATATTGTCATACAAAGAAAATAGAAAATCAATCTATAACTTAATTTTCCATCATGCCTCTTATTTTCACCAACACTAATTAACTTATCTATAAACTAGTTTTAACAATTCTTATGTGATTTTATTTTTTTTAATTTATGTATAAGGTAATTTTAAGTCATGAAATAAATTATTATTTTTTTATCCTTTTCACTATAAAAATATTTATGGAGAGATTTTTTAAACAAGAACAAGACATGTGAGCTGGACTTATTGTCTCAAAAATAATATTAATTTAGTTATTAGAAGATATAAATTTAAATAGATGAAGAATATTAAAAGTTGCGACTTTAAAATTTTTTTATATCTCTTTTATATTTATTTTGAAGATAATCATGTGTTGACATTCTTGTTAATTTTTAGTTTTAAAATTGAAAAAAACAAATTTTAAGTAATTTAATGTTTATTAGTTAGAATTTCGTCGTAATATGTATTAACCTCCTAATTTTCACTTTTTTTTTTTAGTTTATTGTGAGAATGTGATGTTTTTGGTTTAAGCATAAGTTTGGTTTGGCCGTCGTATTTTTTTTTATTTTTTTTATTTTTTTTATATGCAGCTTTTCATGTGATGAAAATAATTATTGCACAAGGTTCATATGCATGTGAATTTATATATATGAAAAAAAACAGATTTAAATGAGCACCTAAAGTTTAATGATTATAAATATATATTTTTCTCTATTTAATTTTTTTTATTAGCTTTATCTAACATTTTATTCCAAGATTGTTCCTCATATCAAGAGAGTGTGCTCATCCTAACTAAATGGGATACAAGATTTTCATCTTAAAATAGTATTAAAAAGAAATCAGAATGGGATAAATTTTTTAGGTATTGTTCAAAACGAATAAAAAAAATTTGATTATGAAGATGGACAAATTGGATCAGGGTAACATAATTTTTACATGAAAAAAATCATGTCAATAAGACACGATTTTTATTGACAAAATCTTTTGTGCAAGAAAGAAATTGTGAGAAGTAAATATGATTTTTTTTATTAATCTGAAAATTATTAATAGTACACATGATTTCATTTAACTGATCAAGTGAATCATGTTTATAAAAATAAATTTAGTGCTGTTGAAAATGTTTCTCCGAAAATTGATTTCAGTGATGTGTGAGCCATTTCAGATACGCTTCATCTTCCTTTTATTTCTTCAAATATATATAAACAGTCCAAAGAAATATAAATTTATATGTCAACAAATATTTGTAATTTATTATATTGTACATCAAATTTTCTGAATGCAGTAAAGAGAAAAAGAAAAAAATGAAGTTCGAAAATGACTCACGCACACTAAAATTGACTTTGAGAGACTATTTCAAAACACTAAACTCGACTTCTAAAAATTACTCGATAAAAAAAAAAAAAACTAAACTGCTTTGAAAGGTAACACATATATATATAGTATACAACTTTTTCAGTACTGTTCGAAAGGTAACATATACACATAATGGGATTAATAATATCACTATGTGGCAAATGCATAAACCACATAATCTCCAGATGTTGGTGTTGTGTCATAGCTCAGAAGCTACTAGGCAAAGGTTACGACTTTTTAGATTACTTGGTGATCATTACTTTCTAGTAGTATTTTATTTTTGTTCCAATAATTTTTTATTTTATAAAAATATACACACTTAATTGTGGTTCACATATGTAATTACTTTTTGTTGAGCACCATAATTCTCTAGTTTCTATATAGATTACTATGGAACAAAACTTACATAATACAGTGCCACATAATTGGTGTTTCTCTGCAATTAAATTTGGAGTTTTATTTCAATAACATACATTTTATTAAATATATGGTATGTTGAAAGGGAAACTCCACACATGATTGACTAATATTAACACCACTTATTTTTTTTTTCTGTCGTGTCTTTAAAGTCTATTTCAGCACTCCAAAAACAAAGTAAGAAACCAATAGTTAGGGATCAAACTTACAAGATTTTCTGTCAACTTGTCTTTTTCATTACTAGGCCGTTTCTGCCATGCTCCATACCATATGATCTGATTACAGAACATGACATTTTAACACAGTTCAGAAAAAGAAAAGAGACAGTGAAGGATGATATGCACTGTGGGGGACAAGAACTAGCACTGACACGTAACAACATATGTACCATGTAACAGAGTAATTTATGGTGATGCATTCACTAAAAAAAAAGGAGAGTGGTCTTGCATTATTGCACCTGAAATGAATGATCCTAATTTGAAAATATCTAATGGGTTCACAGTCTTGTTCCAAGAACTTTCACCTAAATATTATGTAGAGTTAAAGTATTTTATTTTAGGATCTCTCAATTTTAAACCTACCTCAAATTTAAGTTAAATAAGGTTTTTATTTATTTATAAATTATGGAATGATTTTCGATATAAGATTTTCGATATAACTCTTTATATCAAGATTGTCTAACTTATATTGAAATTATATATTTATATATTTATAATACTTTATAATAAACTACACAATAAGTTTATCAAATCTTATTAAATTAATAATTTTAATATTATTTTAAAAAATAAATTTTAAATCTAACTTAATTTTAAAAAACTCACTTATTTTACCAAACTAATTTATGAAACAAAGTTTATAATGTTTATAAACTATAAAATGACCTTATTTATTAAATATGGAATCTTGTGTTTCTAACTTTTGGAAAATAATTTCAGATAAATTACCAAATCATAAATACTTTTAACACAACTTTTTTAAGCTATATATCTAATTATAACACTACAGCATATTTGTATCAATTTTTCCATAAACATTTCAATGAAAAAAAAAATAGAAAAAAAATGATGAGATAAAATTCTCCGTGAACTAAAATTAACTTCACAAAACAAAAGAAAAACAAATGAATTTCACAGATTAATCAACAGAATTCCAAGTTTATGTAGAATTCAGAAAAGAAAAGAAAAGGCACACACCAGAGAGTTGAGAGTATAAAACAAGAAAAAGGAAAGAAGAACTTACCTTATTGCCATGTATGCTCCTAAATATAGAGCTTTGTACACAACCAAGATTCTCACTGAGTAAGGAAAAGTGTTGTAGTCCATGAACAAGATGCTCAACAATTACCACAGTTGGCTTGAATACATAAAAACTTATGTCCAAATTTTTGTTGTTAAAATCCACAGAGCATGTCTTCATCCTTTTCTTTACAACTCTTCCCTTCTGTCTATGTTTCGTTGGAAAGAAAGCTACAAATACTATTTTTTGTCTGAAATTTGTCAAACATAAGTCGTGAAGCACAACACACGCATGCTCAAAACTTCGTAAATAGCAAGGTTGCTTCCGAGAATTGTTCCAAAATTTGAATTTTGAGTAGCAATTCACTTGGCAATTTCCTTTTGCTTTGCCAGAAACGACCAAATATATTTAAATAAAGGTGAGTTGGAACTTGGAATTTTACGTTCACAAATGTTTGACTCATTCATATTCATATGCTTACATTATTGTACCAAACCACATGTTTTAACCTCTAACTAGAGATGTTTTTAACATTCTTGCCATTGTTTATTGCTTTTGATTAGTTAACTTTAATTTAAGGGTGCTTCATGTAAGAGTAAATATTAGAATCTGTTAAGAGTTCCATTGTCTATTAAATTAAATTAAATATTCAAGAAAAAATTTGTTATCTATGATACTCTTATATTCAAATTAAATAGAATAATCTCTTCTAAAAGATTTATGTGATCTCTACAATTTTTTCCTAATTTATTTAGCAGTGTTTTTTTAATAGTGTACCTCACGTAAAATAAAGTTAATTACATCTTGAGTTAGAAAAATAATTGAAATGAGTAACACCTTTATGAATAAACATTTAGGTTTTTTTTTTTTATTCTTTAATGATAAGTGTTTATACTTATATTAACTAATTTTAAACATATGTCAATGTATAATTTATTGCTAGCGTGAAATACTTTAAAATATCAACAAATTTAAATTATAGCTTTCTAATTTTAAACTTAAAAGTGATCGCTTTTAATATTTGAAAAGCTCATGTTATAAGAGTATTAAACGACTAATATGTATGTCAATTAATTTATTTTGATTTGATACGAAATATTTACTATTTTTATGTGAAGAAATATGTTTCTTTCGAGACATTAAAGCCAGGTTGTACAAAATGGATAATCTGATCCCATTGGAAGCATCTCGAAAGATCAACTGAAAAAAAAATAGTAATATAAAAAAAATAATTTCAATTTTTAGATTTATTAATCTGAGATATAAAATCTAACACAGGTATATGTTTTTAATAAAATATTTTTATTTTATTTTTTAATTATTTTTAAAAGCATATATCAAAAGTATTATGGCCCAATTGGACCAACATACCCTTTCGCTCAAATTTTACAAATTATTGAATAATAAAAGTATGTATTTTAAAAAAATTAAAATAACATAAATAAAATTAGTTTCAAAATAAAATCATTTGACATATAAATTATGTCACATTGAATATGTTTCAATAAAATAATATTATTTTGAACTTTTTAAACATTGCAATTATCATTTTAAAAATTAATTACTTTGTATGTTAATTTGATATGTAATATAATAATATTATTTTCAATTTCTTAAAAATGTAATTATTATTTTTTAAAGCATATACTGTCTAAGTCTATTCAGGTTATGTACTATACAAAGCAAGTAAAAAAAATTAATTCACTTAGATATTCTACTCATTTTATACATTATTTGGTCATTCATTCAAGTTAACCAACTTAATTAAATGTTAGTGGTCAAATCGAGATTGAAGGCATAATGTCGGTTCAGGCAAGACTGCAATTGTTAAAAAAAGTATATTCTGAAAAAAAATTGATATTTCATTAAAAAATTACATACATTTAGCATTTAAAAAACATTTTAACATTTGATGTATTTAGTAATTAAGAAAATAACATAAACTATTGAAAGAGAAACGGAAGCAGAAGAAAGTCCATGGAAAAGAAGAATCCGAAGACCATAGAGAGCTTTCAAAGAATGTAAAGCTGTAACACGTTTAGGAGTTGGTGAGCATTCTCACGTGTTTAACGTCATACCATCCAAATTCAGTCAACACGCATGTTTGACCACACATTCTAGCCTATTTTCAAACTATTTTCCATGTGCACACTTCTCACTCTTAAGAATTCATTTCAGGTTTTCCAAGGTTATAAATATCAAGTTTTATTTTAGTTTCTCTAAAAACTACCAAACTACTCATGCATAAGTTGTCGAATCTCATTGTTCAAAGTTTTCAATCTTTATCTACTTAGTCTTCTTTGAAATCTAACATTGTTATTCTTTGTCATGGTTTATTATTGTTTTTATTTTTTTTAAGCTCTTTTTCTCTTTCTTCAACAACTTTTTATCTTATCAAGTTAGACATTTATGCTCTTTATTAGTTTAATTCAGTTTTTTTTTTTAACTTTTATGTTGGATTTATTTTATTGTATTTCATCCATTAGATTTAATTTACTCTAATAATAAATATAATAAATGCTTCAAACTTAAATTCTAAACACGTTCAGCTTATTATTGTGAACATATACAAATTAATAAATGCGAAATTGGGAGTAATTATCAACATGTTCCCTCACTACAAAGATTGACAATGAAATTGAAATGTCTCCACGGTCTAAATGTCACATGTTTATATATAAGGATTAAATAGGTTTTTCAATTTTATACAACTATTTTAAATTATCTCAATTTAATTTATTTTTTAAAATAAGTAATTATAGTTTTTTATGTCAAATTTATGATGAAAACATTATTATAATAATATATTATATTTGTTACTTCTATTACATATTATTTCTGCTAACAATCATTTTGATTTATAACATATTATTCTTTATTTATGTCACACTGTAATATTTATTGGACTGTTATTATTATTACCTCATTATCATCAATTTAATTAAAAAACTATGATAAACCTTTTTAATTAAAAACATTCAAATAATACAATAAAATTGAAATAATTATAATACAAAGCCAAACAAGATTATTTAACCTTTTGCACACGATAATAAAACAACTATAGTTAAAACGAGGTAGATGACAAATGAACTAGATTATGTGAATATTATTTGAATATATTCTAATTTTGACGAAGAATTTTTATATTATCTGGATAAAAGAATAAGTAATTTTGTTCCCACACTTAATCTATTTTCACATATGTCTCAATAGACATTCTCATCCTCATATTTATTTTAATTTATTTGCTAATTTTAAAATTTATATAAATGTTTATGTTTACTTTATAATTTATTTTTAAATCATACATTTAGTTATTTTTAATTTTTTTATAATTACTTGACTTTTATTTTATTGTTATTTAAAATTTTATTTAATATTTATATAATTATAATTATTTAACATTTAAAAAATACATATCCTTTTTTACATTTAAGTATTTAAATATTTGATAATATCATATTTTATTTACCTTTCTATATCTTACGAATTTTAGTTTTAATAATAAGAATCATATCTTCCGTAAATCGAGGTAGCCTCTTCTTTCTCATCAACCATACTGAATTCCTGTCTACTTTGTTTTCAGCAGCATCGAGGCAAAGACTACGTTCTTGGTATACAACTTTAGAAAAATTAATTAGAGAAACAGGAAATCGTCCGTATAAAACTAAAAATCTCTTATATTTTGGCTACAAACATTCATTCTTTGGATATGTATGGTAGGGGAGCATGATAATCTTAAAAGATTATCAGTTTTCTTAAACCTAACTGAGATCAACATGTTGCACCTTGATCTTTCTACGACTTTCTTTACACTGTTGCGATCACATTCTTAATCTCCAAGAACACCACTCAGTCACCACACTCACATATATAATGGTGAAAAACAATGAAGAATCAATCACAAGTCAAAATTCTCACAGAAAATTCTCAAGAAGAAAGGGTTCCTCTCGATAATTGCCAACAATATTTGCTCTCTCTTAATCCTCACAGGCTTAGATTCGAATGAGTTTTAATATGTTAACAATCACTCACAATATGAAAGAATTGTATACTTGATAGAATGTATGTTACAGAAAACAATATAACAGACAGCCTTTCTTACATAGCTAGTAACAAACTTTTAAACTTCGAATTTTCAACATATTTATCAATGCTACTATTTATGAGACATAGATTCAAGTTTGAGTATTACCTAACTATAAGTTTATGGGCACTCTCAAGCCGTCGTGAGCAAGTTGCACCGATAGTCCTTCCCTAAGCACAATTACAGAAGAATCAACAGTGTAATATGCTAATATCCATAACATACTTCCACCAAGTACAAACTACAGAGATAAATAGTTAGACAAAATTCACACGGTATTCTTAATGAGTGTTATGAATCAAAATATCACCAATTACATTTTTTATTAGTTTCTTTTGCAATTTTGACAAATGGAAAGAAGTATACTACCTTTGGGACCACTCCATTAAAAACTCATTGTCCTTGTGGTAATCAAACTCGTGAGTCATTCCAACCAATAAGGTTTTCTTTGGACACAACCTCTTCACAGTTTCGAGGGCCTGTAAAATTACAAACAACGAGATTTCTCCATCGGGGACATAATTATCAAATTTCAACTTAACTAATTGGCATTAGGTGTGTCAAAACGAGCTCAAACCCTTGAGCCAACTTGGCTAACCACAGGTTTGGACCGAGAGATTTAAATGTGAGCTAAATTGAACCTGGTTCACCTAGCCCGCGAGTTAAACAAGCTTGAGATTGAAGGTGGGTTGACCCATAACCTACCAATAGCAACCCTTTATAATTTTTTTAATTATACTTATTTACTACTTTTAATTATGTAGGTTGACATTTAGTTTTTCTAAGACTAGAATGTTGTTCAATAGTATTTAAATGATTTAGATGCTTAATTTATTTGTTTTCCAATTATATAAGTTAACACTTCTTTTATATTATCACTTCCTAATTGTAATTAATGTTTAATGAAATAAGTGAACATCCTTGTTGTACTACTATAAACAGGTGGGTCGAGTCCATCCATTTTGATTGTACTACAATAAATATATGAAACAAATCGGAAGACTAAAATAAGCTCAAATGAGCCATCCCACCAACCCATAGTGAGCCGAGTTGGGTTAAAAAATTTCTAGCTCACCAAAAAAGTAAGTCAGTTAAATTGACTCATTTTTAGCTCAACCTATGATGAGTCAAACTGTGTAAGTCGGGTTGATTCTCTCTTAACACCCCTAATTGATTGCCCAACAAATATGATCCACACTCCAAGAATTGAAGTAGGCGATGTAAGACTTCCCAACATACCCGTCCATAGATGTCTGCCGGAATAGGCGAGTATCAAAATTGACAATTAGCAAGATGAGTTATATATTCTGATACCATGTCAGATTTCATCTTAAAATCAATTGACATTAAGTAAAGTTGTCCAACAAATATATCATCCGCACTCCAAAAATTGAAACAGACAATGTGAGACTTCTCAACAATAACAAGTCTAAACATAATTTTCTTTTAAAAAGAAAAACTAACCTGTGGAAGGCAAAAGTGAACATTGTGTGATCCGGTCTGTGGTAACATAAAGAGGAATTATCAAGAACAAAGCCACTATCTTTGAGAAAATGAAGAGGAAAAAGAAGTGAAAAATGAATTGAAAAATATGTATAAGAAAAGGTAAGATAGTATAATCAATCAAATAAGGTGAAGCTTCACAATCATTCTTACTTGCCAATATTAAAATATGAACCACAAAAACAAGTCCAAATGAAGTCAATCAAATGAGCATTTTTTAGAAAATTACAGAAAAGGAAATCCTGACATTATTTATCAAGAATGAACTAGCAATTTGATGGATCTGATGTGAGGAATCGATTGCTTGATCCAGGCCCAATTTGGTCCACTATATGAGGAGTATATTCTAGGAGGAAGAAGCCTTACACAGCCAGCAATGCATTTAGACAGGGGATGATAATTCTGGTAGTAGTGTCTAGTAGAGGATAACTGAAGTAGGAGATGAGACTTACACGAGGAGCATTCAGTCAATGCACTTGTGCAATGTTGGTAGTCAGTGTCTTTAAAAGGACTACCAATGGACTGGTAGTGTTTTGACCAACAAGAAAGTGGAACAAAGTGTTGTAAACTACAAACCCCCAAAACATTGGCTCGCAAGATGATAACATGATAGGAACTTAGGTATTATTGGATGCCTAAGTCTCATATATATAAGATGTTTGATAGAATATTTAAGAGTTTGATTCTAATCCCATAATATCTAGCTTATAAGGGTGGGTTCTCAAATGCTTGGTGCTCATCATGTACCCATTATTCCATTCTTGAATAATACAATTCATCCTTTCATTAATTCTTCCTCCTCTCTTAGCAACTCTCATTCCAGTTCCAACACTACGTTATCCATACGTTTTAAATAAGAGTTCTATTTCTTTGTATTTCTCTCTTAAAGCATTTTCCCTCCATGAATCTAAAGGCAATTATAGCAATGATAAGGATCAGAATCAAGTTCATCCAAAGATATAAGGACTAAAAACACATTTTTCCCAAAATTTTAATTGTTACATCCAATAGATTTTGTTACTGAAAAAAAAATTAACATAGATACAAACAGGATTATATTTTCAAATTATGGAAATTCTCAAGCGATCACAAATTTCAATGCATTTAGTTCAGTAAATGTGTGTTTAGTAATATATTAATGTTCTTCATTGATCGAGTTATTACACTAGTGAATAAGATGTTTCGCTTGTCTTATATTAGAAAATCAATGGAAAAGTTTACTCTAGGAAAAAAGACAGCTAAAACTTTTGTAGAACAACTTTTACACTACAACCACAGACAGACTGAGAGACCAATAACAATTGAAAATGCAAGCTCTGACCTTTTTCAATGAATCCAAAATAAGAAGATCCAATTGTCCAGCCCCATTTTTTGAAATTACTGTAGAAAAACGACATTTTGCTGTCAGAAAGCATACATCAGCATAGGGTTTTATAATGATGTATAAATGCTTCAAAAACTTCTAGATGTGCCAGCTGCCTTCCAACTGTTTCAATGAGACAAGGCTACAAATTCAAGGTATTTAGCAGCTCTATGGCTTGGTCTATCATTCAGTAAATAAACTTACTGCTTCTTCTGGACAATATATCATCATAAAGACATCGACGTTAATTTTTTAGGTCTGGAAATAAATTTTAGCTGGTCTTTGATGAGATGTATAAATCATATTGAAATACTTTCTTTACACAAGTAATTGTTTGGTATCTTCTTTAACCTTGTGGTTAGTATCACACTTTCCCTCTAATAGAGCATTGGGTATAGAAGGTAGAAGTAGTTGGTGATATAGAGAACACTAAGTTCCTCAATGAAGGAGAGCAGAAGCTTCCTCATCAACAAATAGCCAGGTAATAATCATCATAAAAGAAAACGAACTAAGGTATTCCTCAGTAGTCTTTAAAGGACAGTTAGAAAAGTTCTGAGCTTCTCATTTCAAAGTAATTGACAGATAAATAATAACTCATCTTATTGCACATGAATGATCCAACTTTAAAGTTTGGTGAAAGAGAAGAAAAGAAGCAGTTTTTTTTTTTTTTTTTTTTT